>Ga0265593_1000079_pt1 | contig 69377 bp, 61 predicted proteins | sample saktaG_8_FD_190136 | JGI IMG/M metagenome (GOLD analysis project Ga0265593, IMG submission 190136) | Saline water microbial communities from Sakinaw Lake, British Columbia, Canada - sak_2011_5_24_36m | ecosystem: Environmental > Aquatic > Non-marine Saline and Alkaline > Saline ... | reverse complement strand
ATCTGAAATCTTTGCGCGGTTGTTGAACGGCAGGCGGCATAATCACAGGAGCTTCCTGGTCACTGCCCTGTCCGCCGCAGATAAAGGCCACGGTGCGTTGGAGCACCGCGTAGTAACACCGGGCAGCATCTGTGCTGCCGGTTCGGATGGGTCAGCCGGTTTATCAGGCAGGCTGATAGACATGGTTCATGGTCTGGCGGGGCCGGCGCTGGTGGATATCGAGGGCCACCAGTTCTGGGTCGATCTTATACTCAATACCGGCGTCCTCTACCTGATCGGCGCCGGGCATGTATCCCGGGAGGTCAACGATCTGGCAACACGGGTGGGGTTTATGACAGTAGTACTGGACGACCGTGCCGAGTTTGCCAACCGGGAAAGGTTCGGTCAAACGGCCGAGGTTGTGGTGCTTAAATCGTTTGATAATTGTTTTGCAGATATTAAGCTGGATGATGACAGCTACGTGGTTATTTTAACGCGGGGCCATCTTTACGATAAGGTCGTGCTGGAGCAGGCGCTGCGATCAAATGCCGGTTATATAGGCATGATCGGCAGCACCCGCAAGCGGGACGCCATATATAAAGCGCTATTGTCTGAGGGGATCAAAGCCGAGCAGCTTGAGGAAGTGCATTGTCCCATCGGCCTGAGAATCGAGGTCGAGACGCCTGCCGAAATAGCTGTGAGCATCGTGGGGGAGTTGATACAAGAAAGGGCACGGAAGAGGAAATGCAAAAGCCTGGCATCACAGCAGTAATTCTGGCGGCAGGGTATTCCGATAGGATGGGGCGGTTCAAGCCGCTGCTAGACTTGGGTGGACAGCCGGTTATCGCACGCTCAGTTGAAACTCTGCATGGCGCCGGATTGAAGGATATACGGGTGGTTGTGGGATATCAAAGGGCGTCCCTGCTGCCAGTGCTGAAAAAGCTTCAGGTACGGGTAGTCATCAACGATAAATATGCCGACGGCATGTTCTCATCTGTGCTGGCAGGGATAGGCAGCTTTGAAGCGAAAAAGGGGTCTTTTTTCATTTTGCCTGCCGACATCCCGCTGGTCCGGGCGCAGACAATACGATATTTAATGGAGATGTGCGCTTTCTATCAGGGGAAAATTTTGATACCAAGTTTTATGGGCAGAAGAGGGCATCCTCCCCTGGTCCCCGTGGGGCATATTCAGGTTATACGTCAATACAGTGGGGAAATGGGTTTGAAGGGTGCCCTGGCTAAGCTGGAGGATGACATTATCTCAGTTCCCGTAGCTGATGAAAACATACTGTTTGATATGGATACCCCCGCAAAATATATAGAATTACAGGAACGCTGGAAGCAGCGGCATGTACCGTCGACGGATGAATGCGGGGCAATCGCGTCCATGTTCGGCATGGCGGAGCATACGTTGCGGCACTGCCGCGCCGTGGCAGATGCAGCGGGAAGTATGACCGATAACCTCAACCGGGCAGGCTGTGTTTTGGATAGGGATTTAATCGTAGCTGCGGCGCTGTTGCATGATCTTGCCAGGGATAAACCCAACCATGCTCGTGAGGCGGCCAAACTGGTCGCTGAATTGGGTTTTCCCGAGGTTGCTGCACTCATCGGCACACATATGGATATGCCTGCTGGTTTAGCAGACAGTGTCAGCGCGGCCGAGGTGCTTTACCTTGCCGATAAAGTGGTGCAGGAGGATCGCCAGGTTTCTCTTGAGCAACGATTTTGTCAGAAGCTGTCAAGAGAACAGGAAAATGCACAGGCACTACAAAGGATCGAATTGCGCTACCGGACCGCCCGTTCCATTGAGGCGCGTATTGCTTTGTTAACAGGCGGGCAGGCGGCTATGCCGGTGTCAAAGCCATGAGTAAACAGGGGAGAAAATATCAGATAATGAAATTGTCCGGTTACGGTTTAGTAATCTGCCTTATAGCACTTCTGCTCATACCGATCAGCCTCTACGGTTGTGTACCTTCAGGCGGCTCTCAGACAGAGCTTATAGTCTTTACTTCCATAAGCTTGAAGAAACCGATGACTGAGATCGCAAAGGCCTATGAAGTCGATAACCCGGGCGTTAAAGTCAAAGTAAACTGCGCCGGCAGCGGCAGCCTTGCTGCGCAGATTGCGGCCGGCGTGCCGGCCGATGTTTTTATATCGGCTTCGGTATGGGATGTGAATGCGCTGACTGAGAAGGGATTAATCGACCGTGGCACCCAGCGGATTGTTACGGGCAACTGGTTAGTGCTGGTGGCTGCTGCCGAGAATTCCACAGAGCTGCGTGGATTCAAAGACCTTGCCACTGAGAGAGTTAAACGAATTGCTCTGGGAAATCCCAAGCTTGCGGCATCGGGCGCCTATGCTGACGAGGTACTAACATATTATGGGATTAAGGACCGTATTTCAGATAAGCTGGTCTACTACGACCAGGTTGCGAAGGTAATTGATTCTGTGGTACGTAAAGAAGCGGACGCGGGCATCATTTTTTATACCGACTATCTTGCATACAAGGATCAGTTATCGCTGATAGAGGAGGCGCCCGAAAGCTCCCACAGCCCGGTGAGGTATCCAGCGGCTGTGGTCACGCAAAGTCTTCATCCCGTAGAGGCGGCCAGATTCATTGAATCGTTGTGTTCTGAAAAAAGCAAGGCCATTTTAGCTGAAAATGGTTTTAGACTATCTACAGGTGTGAAAAAGTGAGTATCGGCTGTGCGTTTTTTCTCTATGCAGCCAACGTGCTTACGGATGATCAGAGATGGATTTAGAGATCAGGATTAAAACGGAGCTGCCCGGATTTTCGCTCGATGTTAATTGGAGCATGCAGCGTGAACTGATAGTGCTTTTCGGGCATTCGGGTTCGGGCAAGAGCATGACCCTGCGCACCATCGCGGGAATAGCCCCGCAGGGCGATGGGCACATAAGATTAAACGGCAGGGTGCTGTACAGTAAGGATCTGAAAATCAACCTTGCCCCGCAGCAGCGGTCGGTAGGCTATGTATTCCAGGACCTGGCGCTATTTCCCCACATGACAGTGGAGAAAAATATCCTCTTTGCGACTGGTGGTGGTCCAGGCAGAGAATCCCGGAAGAAAGCCATGGAAATGATGCAGCTCTTCCGCCTGGCCGGCAACAAGGACAAATATCCGCACGAGATATCAGGTGGTCAAAAACAAAGGGTAGCCCTGGCCCGGGCCCTGATGCGTAATCCCGAAGTACTGCTGCTGGATGAGCCTTTCTCATCTCTGGATGATCAACTTCGGCTGGAGATGCGCCGGTGCCTGGTAAATGTAGTCAAGCAGGAGTTTCATATACCCGCTGTGCTGGTCACGCACAACGTCCTCGAGGTATTTTCTCTGGCTGACAGGGTGATGGTCTACTCGGGTGGCAGGATTATCCAATCCGGTACTCCTCAAACCATATTCAATAACCCGGTGAATGAGGAGGTTATGTCGCTGGTCAGTTTAAAAAAGCTCTATCCCGATTATCTTTTCACTTGAATCAAATCCGGAGGTGTTTGTGATATGTTATTCTCGATGTTGCTGGCGGTTTTGAGTTTTGCTATCGGCCTCACGGCCAGGAATAATAAGTCCATCAAGGAGATGCTAAGCATAAGAAACTGCACATATGTCATCATGACCAAGGACGGCAAACGAGGCAGACGCTACATGATAAAAAACGGGAAATTCTCGTCGGATACGGTGCTGAAGGATTATGACCTGGCCCTGGTTTTCGAGAATGCCGACGTCGGCTTCAAAACCCTGGCTCTGGGTGGCGATACTGGCTTGCAGGTGGCCATGAACAACTACAATCTAAAGCTGGTGGGAAATCCCAATATCTTCAACTTCTTCGGCGTCCTTATCGCGGTTTCTATGGGGATGATGAAGCGGAAGTAGGGCTGAGGATACGGCATCAGGATCATGATTCTACTTTTGATCAACAGTGAGAAGAAAGGGGTAAACAAATGAAAATAGCTTTCAGCTACAGCAAGTTTATTAAAATTGAAGGTTACGATAACGATTCCACGATCGAGGTGCCTGATAACTGCACGGTGCGCGACCTGCTCGCACTCCTAAAGTTGCCGGGCTATGTGCAGAAGGCCGTGATTGTACATGTAAACGAGGAGCCTGTCTGGAACGCCACGGTGCTCAAGGAAAACGACTCGGTGAAGCTGTACCGCCTTGTGAGTGGGGGGTGAGAAAAAAGGAGGATTATGAATTCGAGATACGCCGTATATGTGTCAATAGTCCTATTGCTTATAGTCTTTCTATGTATTGGATGTTCAACATCGGCTGCGACGGTGAATGTATCGGCGGGCGCCGGCCTCACCGATGCTATAAGCGAGATCAATGTTCTCTATAAGCAGGGAAGGCCGGACATAACTGTCATTGCCAATTTTGCTGCAGCGGGGCCATTACAGCAGCAGATCGAGAACGGCGCGCCGGCGGACGTGTTTATCTCGCCGTCTCCAAAACATATGGATATGCTTGAGGCAAAACACCTGATAATAGAGAATACACGCAGGGACTTACTACGCAACAAGGTCGTCCTGATAGTTCCCGGGGATAGCACTCTGGGAATTACCGGCTTTAAAGACCTTACGGGCGATATGGTGAAAAAAGTGGCCATAGGTGACCCGGAATCCGTTCCTGTGGGCATGTACGCCCAGGAGATTTTTATTGAATACGGCATTATGGATGCGCTGAAATCCAGGCTGGTTCTTGCCGGCACTGTGCGGCAGGTGCTGCAATATGTTGAGAGTTCCAACGTTGACGCCGGCGTGGTATTTATGACGGATGCTAAAACATCTCCGGATGTCCAAATAGTGGCAAACGCCCCGGATGATATCAATAACAAAGTCGTCTATCCTGTGGCTGTTATAGCCACGGGCAAGGATAGGACGGCTGCCGTGGATTACGAGGAATTCCTGTTTGGCAGCCAGGCGGGTAGTGTATTTGAGAAATACGGCTTCAGCGTGATCGGGCGATAGATATGATGGCTCGCTGGATCTCCGGGTGGTGCAGATGTTAGAAACATACATGTCGCCGCTGTGGATCTCGTTATCGACGGTTTTTACCGCCACAGTTATTACCTTTTTTACCGGTATAGCTGCTGCCCGTTGGATGGCCAGGTATCAGGGAAGAATGAGGGATTTCATCGACGGCCTCCTCATTCTTCCGCTCGTTTTACCTCCGACTGTAGTGGGACTGGGTCTGCTGATGCTATTCGGCAAACACGGCCCTATCGGACAGATGCTGCTGATATTTGGAGCGACTGTGGTTTTCTCATGGCCGGCGACGGTTATTACCGCCACGGTGGTGGCATTTCCTTTGATGTATATGAACGCCCGTGGCGCATTCGAGCAGGTTGACATAAGTATGGAAAATGCCGCGCGTACGCTTGGAGCCAGCGAATGGAGGGTATTCTGGTCGGTCACCTTACCGTTGGCCTGGCCAGGAGTGGCGGCCGGCGCTGTCCTGGCTTTTGCCCGGGCCTTGGGTGAGTTCGGCGCAACCCTGATGCTGGCCGGATATATACCGGGTAAGACAGCGACCATCCCGGTAACGATTTATTTTGCCGTCCAGAACGGTGATATGAACCAGGCGCTGATACTTGTATTAATCGTACTTTTCATTGTCTTCGCATCCCTCGGCGCCCTGGCTTACTTCAAGAGCAAAACTTACAAAGTTGTAACCGTTTAAAGGCTCTACCAAAGAATCTCAAACAGTTAATTGGCAGCGCCCTCCAGACTGACATCCGTGATATCCAGCAACCGGTATTCATTTTTTGATATCACGCCGCCTGTGACCAGCGATAGTCGTCGGGTGAAAATAGGGCCGTTAATTACAACCGTGTGATATTCGCCGTTTTCGCCGCAGGGGTCTATATTATTCCGTTTGAGGTAATCCCGGAATGAACTGTCCACAAACCTGCCCACCCATTTTTCATCCATGTGCCTGGAATTTACGCCCACGACCACTGCCTCAAAGCCAAGCTCGATAAATTGATCAAGTAATTCCCCGGTAGGTCGGCCCCAGAGGGGCTCCAACGCCTCGATGCCTATCTCGCCGCATACCCTCTCAACCCATTCCTTATGCACGTCCAGGTAGATGTCCCCGAATATCATCCCTCTTACTCCAGTCGGCAGAAGTACCCGCACACCGGCCTTAAAATCCCGTTCATACCCGTCCCAATCCGTCTCGAATTGCGCAACCTCTATCCCCATGGCGGCGCCCTGCTGCCTGATCAGGCTGGAATTGGTCCCGTGAAACCTGACCCTCTTGTCATCGTTCGAGATAAAGTTCACCAGGTGTGTTACTTTGTAGCCCAGGCGCAGCGCCTCGTAGAGCGCCATGCAGCTGTCTTTGCCCCCGCTCCACGATACGATATAGCTGTGGCCTTTTATCCCGTTTGCTTTCGCATCCATAATTTAAACTTGCACTTCCCGTTCGCTGTAATACTCATCTAAATAGTCGGTTATATCCCCACGGGACAGCTCATGCTTAAGGCTGTAATCGTACAGCCTGTATTCGTGGCCGGGGCTTTTAAGAGGTTTGAACCAGATATGCGGAGGTTCGTCATCGACGCGGGTGTAGCCCGCCTGCCGGTTGAGCTCGAGCCACGAATCCCACATGCGCGCACTGGCCCGTTTAAGTTCGATCGCGGTTGTTTCGATGCCGGTGACGGCCGAATACAGCTCGGCCAGGGTCTGCAGGCTGTAAAAGCGCGAGATATACAGGCGGTGGCACTGGCCGAGCATGTTGAAAAGCCCGAAGAAATCGTCGCCGTGCCTGGCCAGGCGTCCCAGGTTAAATGAGTCAGCCGTGAAGAGTCGTTCCATATCGGATGGAGGAACACCGCAGCGCTCGGCCTGTTTTCTTATATCGGCAAGGGGCCAGCCGGGGCTGTAGGAAGGCGCCCCCATGGCAGCGGCCACGCCCAGGGTACGTCCGGGATGTACCAGCATGCCGAGGTGCATGGGCAGGAAACCGCTCATACGCGGGTCGAAGGCGATGAATTGTCCCTTGACCACGTTTTGCACCCGCCCGGCAGCCAGGTTACCTATTTTACGGGCGGCGCTCATGATCCCATCGCACAGAACGGCTCCAAATCCTTCGCGGGCGGCTGTCATGCGCACGAGCGTCAGCAATGTGTCATAGCTGCGGTCGAGCTCCAGCCCGTTTGTATCTCCTTTATTGATGATCCCCTGCTCATACAAAGTTATTACGAAGTCCGCCAGGCCGTTGAAGCTGTATACACGGTCCAGCCCCAGTCGGTTGATCTCGTCGTAATACTGTATGGCAAGCCTGTACCTGTCGGCAATCGTGCCGCCGCTGCTGTAGCCGAGGGCAGGAGAATAGGTCATGGCGGCCATCTCCATAAATACGGCCGTATCGTAGGCGCTGCGGCTGCCCGGCAGGTCCAGGCGGTCTTTGTCCGATAGAGGACAGGTAGCGCAGGCGATCTTTTTGCGGGCTGTCTTGTGCAATTCGTAAAACTCCGCCTTCAGCTCGTTTAAATCGGGCGGGTAGGGAATGAGCTCCGAGGAATTGCGGGCCACTACGCCGGGAGGTATCCAGGCGGCGGTCATGGTCATGGCGCCGCCCCTCATCATCTCGTCACGCAGATGGTAGCCGGTGATCCTCTCCAGTATCCCGTCCACGATTACCCGCAGGCGTTTTGGGTCGGCCACTTCGATAGACCTGCTGCCCATGCAGGCCACAATGGCCTTGAGCTTTTTAGAGCCCATCACGGCGGCCAGGCCGCCGGAGCCGATGGTGCCTCCCTTATCGATGTGTGTCACCGAGATGGCCGACTGCCTCTCCCCGGCTATCCCGATGGGGATGATACTGCAGGGGGAATGTCTTAGCCTGATCTCGTCGGTAGCGTCGAAACCGTCCAGGCCCCATATGTCCGAGGCGTGCTTTAAACTGACGCTGTCATTTTCAATTGTCAGGTAGACCGGCCATTGCGAACGCCCTGTTATCACCAGGAAGTCGTAGCCTGAGGATTTGAGGAAGTGGCTGAAAACCCCGCCGCCGTTGCTGTGCGGGAAGGAGCCGTTTAGCGGGGATTTGTAAACCGACATTGTCTGTGAGGCGCCCGGTATGAAGGTGCCGTTGAAGGGACCCGTACCGATAATGATGGCATTGCCGGGGGAAAGCGGGTTGACATCGGGCAGTATAAGGTCGAGGGCCAGCCTGTTGTTGATGCCGGCCCCCCCGATACATTCCCTGACCAGATCCTCGTCCAGTGGCTGCTTGCGGACAGCGCCGTCCGTCAGGTTCACGTAAAGGATATTTCCCGCGTAGCCCCCCAGCTTCATGTCAGATCTCCTCTGCCTCTTTACTTGCGGTCAGGGCGCCATACGGGCAATAGCGGACACAGGTAAGGCATGCGTCGCAATTCTCATTGAAGCTGACGTCGAACTCGTTAGGGCGGCCGACAAGCCGCTCCACCCTTATGCACGAAGCGGAGAGGTTGAATTTGTTGCCCGACCTGAAAGAACAACGCAGCATGCAGGTGATGCAGCCTGCGCACTTAGCCGGATCGACCTCGATAAATCGTTTGCCTTTTATGACTTTGACTGTCATGATATATGCCTGTGAAAAAAAGCCGGCCGGATTACAGCATCACTTTTACCCGGTCGGCCTTGGGAAGCCCTGGATGTAACGTCCTATTATATCCCGAGGGTACCAGTCAGTGCGCCTATGCCCAGCTTTTCCATGCGGTTTTTGCTGGGCTTACCGCTTGCCTTGTCCCAATCGCGTATCTCGTAGTACTCGGGCAGCATCTTGGCCATGTTGGGTACATTGCCTTCCTGCCCGCCGTCGGGTATTGGTCGCAGGGCGATCTCCGGCAGCTCGTCGTCCTTGGGAGTGACGCCAAACCTGCAGGTCATAGCCCTCATGAGCTGGAAGATGCGCTCGCCTGCCTTAAGAATAGCCTCCTGGTCAACCCCCCAGCCGGTGGAGGCATTTATCATATCTATTATCGACTGCGTAGACATCATGGCAAAGTGGCAGATGCCCAGTGCGTCGGTCAGCGAGCGCCAGTCCTGTGAGAGCACCACCATGGGGGCCTTATCGTCTCCCCAGCGGTCTCCAGGATTGAGGCCGAGGTCGGGGTTACCCATGCCGTTCTCCACCAGGTAGGCGTCGCTCTTGTTGTGGTCAGCGCCGCGGTTGCTCGTGGCATAGGCCAGGCCCATACAGCAGTAGGCGCGCGGGTCGTGCATGGGGAACTCCAGGCCCTTGACCTGCATGGCCTCGCCGGGGCGGTTATACCTGGCCGCCATGCGCTTGGTGCCCTCCTGGATGATCTTGCCGAAGCCCTCGTTCTTGGCTATTAAATCGATCAGCTTGAGCGTAACATCAATGTCGCCCCACTTCAATTCCAGCCCGCCCGTATCCTTGCTGGTGATCACACCCTTTTCATAGAGGTAGAAGGCGAAGGCGGCGCTGGAACCACTGCTGATGCTGTCGAAGCCGTAGCCGTTGACCAGTTCGTTGAAATGATTGATAGCGCCTATATCGGCTATCATCAGCTGGGGACCCCAGGCTATCAGCGTCTCGTATTCCGGTCCCTCTGTGGGCTTCTCCGTCTTGAAGCGGCCCTCCTTGATATGCAGCACCTTGCGGCAGCCGATGGGACAGCCGAAACAGGCGGTATTTCCGACCTGGTATTTCTCGGCCTGTGTGACGCCGCTGATATCGGTCGCCTCGGGCATGGTGGCAATGGTGTAGTATTTGGAGGGCGTGTCGCCGTAGGCGATGCCCGAATCCACCCATCCGCAGGTGCCCGTATCGTGCATTATCGTTGTAACAAAGCCGGACTTGACCTCCTCCATGGCGCCGCGGGCGAACTCCCTGAACTTCTCGGGATCCTTCATGGGTATCTTGGCCTTGCCCCTTACTGCAATAGCCTTGAGTTTTTTAGAGCCCATGACGCAGCCCATGCCGGCCCGTCCGGCGCAGTGGCCGTCCTCAGTCATGATATTGGCGAACAGGACCAGGTTTTCACCTGCCTGGCCGATGCAGGCCACACGGGTTCGCTGGTCGTCATATTCCTTACGAATAGCCTCGATTGTCTGATATGTGGTCTTGCCCCACAAATTTGCTGCATCTTTAAGCTCGGCTTTGCCGTCCTTGATGTAAAGGTAAACCGGCTTGTCGGATTTCCCTTTGAGGATGATGCCGTCATAGCCGGCGAAGCGCAGTTCCGAGCCGAAGTGAGCGGCGCCGTTGGCATCGCCGTAGTAAGTTGTGTAGGGAGAACGGGCGGCGACCACCCAGCGGCTGAAGCTGGGCCCGCCTGTGCCGGTCAACAGGCCGGCCATGAAGATGAGGGGGTTGTCAGGACCCAGAGGGTCGGTTTTCTCGGTGGTCAGGTCGGCCAGGTAGCGGCAGGCGATGCCACCCGCCCCGATGAAATCGCGGGCGTATTGCTCGTTCAGTGGCTCGTCCGTTAATTCTTTTTTAGCCAGGTCGACAACCAGTATCTTGCCCATGTATCCGTTCATGGCTGTCCCTCCTTTATACATTAAGTCGAGTTAAAAATCGCAGGGCTTTCCATCGTAAGCGCAAGTGAATATTTTCTCAAGGTCGTCGTTGTCCGCGACCCGGGTGACGGTGAGGGTCATGAGTTCGTTCACGGCGCGCTCAATCAGTCCGGTCATCTGCTTGATATAGTCCTCACGCTTGATGTTGGTGTCCTTAATGGCCAACGGCTGGCCAACGCTCTTGGCCAGGCTGCGCACGGCAGCCACCAGTGCTTTGGCGCATTTCTTATCGTCTGTATCCCGAGAAATGTTGCAGAAACGTGCTATCTCAGCGTAACGCCCGGTGGTCTCGTCCTCGCCGCTTATCAGGTATTCCATAGTGTAGGGCAGGTAGAGGCCGACGGCGCGCCCGTGCGGCATGTGGAAGAGGCCGCCAATGGCGTGTCCCGTGCTGTGAGCAAGGCCAGCCATGCCGTTGCCGAAGCAGGTGCCTGCCATGGAGGCGGCATACATCATATCCTTGCGTGCATCTTCATCCTTGCCGTTGTCATAGGCTTTCTTAAGGTTTTCAAAAACCAGCTTGATCGCCACAAGTCCGGGGCCATCGGTGAACCTGGTGCGCCAAGTGTCAACGTAGCCCTCGATAGCGTGGCAGAGGGCGTCCATGCCGGTATCACCGGTGATCTGCGGCGGCAGGCTCATGACCATGCGGGGGTCGAGTATGGCGATATCCGGCAGTGTTTCGTAGGAGCCGAGCCCAACCTTGCGATCCTGCTCGGTGTCGGTGAGCACGATCGCCCAGGTGGCCTCGGAACCCGTGCCGCTGGTGGTGGGGATGCAGATCAGGCGCGCCTTGGCCTTCAGGTTATAGAAATCGGATGGCGACATATCCAGCGGCCCGATGCCGGCGCCGTAGCATACCAGGCTTGATTTACAGGCATCCATAGAGGACCCGCCGCCCAGACCGATGAACCAGTCAGGCTTGAAATCCCTGGCTATAGCCGCCGCCTTCTCCACGGTCTGGAGGGAGGGATCGGGCTCGACACCGTCGAATACCTGGCACTCGATGTTGGCGGCCTTCAGTTCCGCCCGGACCAGCTCGTCCAGGCCGAGCTTAACGATATTGGCATCGGTAACTATGAGGGCGCGTTTGCCTATAAGAGTGTTCAAATATTGAAGGGAATCATCTCCGAAAACAGTGAACGGCACACCAAAAAACTGCATGATCCTTCCTCCTCAGTATAAATACCAGGAAATGTTAATTCCAGTTGTAGTAGTATCTATTCGGGATACTCGGTCTTGACCTGTGTTACGCAGTTGACCAGCTCCTGCGCAGCCTTCACAGCGCGCATGACCTTGCCCATATTGCCGGTGAGTTTAAGCTGGCGAGTGACGATGGCCTGGATGGGATCTACTTTCTTCTCTGCCACTTTGCGCCAGGTAGCTATCGAAGCAGACAAAACGAATTCGGGCTTGTATTTATCCTTGGTTGCCTCAGTGACGACATCCACTTTGCGGCACTTGCCGTGCCAGAGGTCTACATACTGGTAACCGGGCTCTTTGACCGCCCCGCCCACCTCGATGATGAAATAAAAATCGCCTTCCCAGGTCTTCGCTGCTTCCTCGTAAGGTTTGCTGGAATTAATAGCCTCCATAAATGCGGTTGCCCACTCGATTGTTCCGAATACTGCCATTCCATACCTCCCTAAATTAGTTTCGCTGGTATTCTATGCGTACGGGAATGGGATGTCAATATCCCTCGGTTACGGAAATTTTCAGGTTCGCCCTGTAAAGGCACGTTCAACGCTGGTTAACGGCTGTTTAAATGGTATAAAATGGTTTCGAAGATGTTTAAGAGGATTGACGGGACGCCAGGCCGCATCGCCGGTCATGTCCGTGTGAAGGGGTACCTGTGACACGCCAGCCTGAAGAGTTGAAGAATGTCGGCTATGAGATTTTCATAGCGGTGCTGTGCGCCATTTCAATAGCGAACGTATTCATTTTCTACCTCACCCCGGATCGTGATATCGCCGGCGTGCTGAGGTTGATGGACTGGACTTACAGCTTCATATTCCTGGTCGATTTCATAATCCGGTTTTCCCTGGCAAAATCCAGGTTCACGTATTTTTTTAAACAGTTCGGCTGGGCCGACCTGCTATCGGTGGCCCCTTCCAGCCTGGCCAAGCTTGTGCGCGTCTTCCGCATCATTCGCACCATGAGGATGCTCTATAGCTACGGTGCGCATAATATAAAACGCGATCTGAAGGAAAATGTCTCCGCCGTAGCTTTCCTCACCGTGCTGCTTCTTATAATGCTCATACTGGAATTTGGGAGCATAGCCATCATAAAGGTCGAGTCCAGAGCGCCCAGTGCCCAGATAACGACCGCGCAAGATGCCCTATGGTTTATCTGGCAGACGGTTACCACGACCGGATATGGCGACATTGTGCCTGTAACGGGGGAGGGACGCTTTGTAGGCATCGTCGTGATGAGCGCAGGAACGGCCCTCTTCGGCACACTAACCGGTTTTCTGGCCAACGCTTTTTTACGTAGACGCAGGGGGAGGGAGCTTGGATTGCGAGTTCGTGAGGGAGAGGGCGACCACGGTGTAACGCTGTCGGAGATTAAGCGACTTATACAGGAGCAAAAGCAATCGCAGGCGGAGCTCGAGTCAAAGATCGAGGAATTGGAGAAGCTGCTTTAACGCTGGTGACCGATGTCTCCGGTTTAAGTTGTCCGCACAGGCTTGCTATTCACGCAGGCATCAATTCCCTTGTAGACACCATGGACAGGCGCCAGGATATCGCAATGAGTCGCGATCAAGCTGTGATTAATCGATGTTTTCCTTGGTGCTGGGAATACTGCTGGAGATACGGGGATCGATGCGGGTGGCCATATCGAGGGTACGTGCCAGCGCCTTGAACAGGGCTTCGGCCTTGTGGTGGTCGTTCTTGCCGCTTAAAACCCAGGCGTGGATATTAATTCGAGCTTCCTGGGCGAAAGAAACAAAGAAATGGTGCACGAGGTCGGACTGCATTTCGGATATTACGGCTTCCTTGATAGAAGTCTCGATAATAGCATGGCCGCGGCCGGATATATCCAGCGCCACCAGCGCTACAGCTTCATCCATCGGCACTACAGCATCGGCCATCCTGACAATGCCCTGCTTATCGCCCAACGCCTGGTTAAAGGCCCGGCCAAGCGTGATGGCCACGTCCTCTACCACGTGATGTTGATCGGATCCGTTGGCCGATATCTTGAGGTCGAAGACGCCATGCTGGGCAAGCTGGCAGAGCATGTGGTCGAAGAAAAGTATGCCTGTAGTGACCTCGTACTGGCTGCTGCCGTCGATATTGACCTCGACCCTGACCGAGGTTTCCTTCGTACGGCGGGTGACACTTGCTTTGCGTCCGGACATTTTCACCTCTTTACTGCTGGATCCAAGGCAAAGGGTATCACATATCCCTGAGCGCGGCAATTACACGGGCCGTATCATGCGGGCGCCCTGCGCTGATACGGATGTAATCTTTTAGCTCGGGCGTCTCGAAATAGCGTATGAATATGCCCTTTTTCTGCAGCTTCAGGTAGATGTCTTTGGCGCTACGGTCGAGCACGGCGCAGAGGATAAAATTAGCCTGGGAGGGATAGGGTCTCAGCCACTTGAACTGCTGCAGGCCCTTGAAGAGCGTGTCCCGCTCATTGACCAAAGCCCTGACGGTCTTTTGCAGATACTCGATGTCGGCCAGCGATTCCAGTATGCCAATATAGGCGGCCATGTTGATGTTGTAGGGTTGCTTTATCTTCATCATGTACGGGACGATATTGATCGGGCAGATGCCATAGCCAGCTCTCAGGCCTGCTATTCCGGCCCACTTGCTGAAGGTGCGCAGAACAATAAGATTGGCGTATTGAGGAACCAGCGGTGTCAGAGAATTGCCGCTGAACTCGACATAGGCCTCGTCGACCACCACCATCAGGCCCATGGAAAGCAGCTCTTTTATCTCCGCTTCGCCAGCCTGATTGCCGCTGGGGTTATTGGGCGATGCAATGAAGATGATCTTTGTTGTGGCATTAATCGCCTTTTTCACCGCGGGAAGGTCGAGTGAGAAATCTGCCCTGCGCGGCACCTTGATGACCTCCCCTCCAGTGATCACGGTGCAGAACGGGTACATGCCGAAGGTGGGCGGGCAGTTAATCACCCGGTCTCCCGGCTCGATAAATAATCGCAGGATAATGTCGATGAGGTCATCGCTGCCGGCGCCGGCCACGATGGACTCTGCTGCTGCGCCAGAGTACCCGGCCAGCGCCTTACGTACTATCCGCTGGTCGGGGTCCGGGTACCTGTTATAGTCCTGGAATTTAGCCAGCGCCTTTTGCACCCGCGGCGAGCAGCCGTACGGGTTCTCATTACCATCCAGCTTGGCGGTCTCACCTGCCGGCACTTCGGCGCGGCCAGTTAGCACCTCGACGGGATCGACGGGAGTATAGGCCTTCATGCCTTTAAGTCCGGCGCGAATCATTTTTTCGACATCGTTTGCGTTAAGCATCTTTATCCGAAACGGGCTGCCGTCGGTTTATAAAACAAAATGCAGCGTTGTTATTTTACCATTTCACAGGTGAATGCTGCATGCGGGACAGATTGCTTCGCCTCGCTCACAACGATCGGTCAAGAGGAGACTGAAAAGAAAAATCCGGTTTATGGGATTCAGTGGAAAAATCAGGTGGCGTTTTCGCGATCTTCTTCAAACCGGACATCGCCGTCGCCAAAGAATTTGAACTGGTTGCGGCCGTGACCTTTGCAGTAATACAGTGCAGCATCGGATTTTTTAATCAGGGTTTCCAGGTCTTTTGCATCTTCGGGATATATAGCGATACCTATGCTGGTGGACAAATGCAGCTGATGATCTTCGATTAACAGCGGCTCTTTAAAGGAATCCAGGATTTTTTGGGCTATAGCAGCGGCATCTTTCATATGATGGGTCTCCAGCATCACTAGAACGAACTCGTCTCCTCCAATTCGGGCTAGCGTATCGCTGGCACGAATTATGCCCGTTAGCCGCATACCGCTAAGCTTAAGCACCTGATCTCCGACAGCGTGACCGAAGGTATCATTGATGGATTTTAACTTATCCAGATCCAACGACATGACGGCAAGCCTGGCTTTGTTGCGGTGAGCCAGCGCTGCCGCCATTTTAAAACGGTCGATCATCAATACCCTGTTTGGCAACCCCGTGAGGAAGTCATGGGTGGCCATTTTTACGAGTTCTTGCTCCAACCTCTTTTGCTCTGTAATATCCGTTATCAGGGCTGTGATACCCACGATCTCTCCATCTTCATAGATAGGCCGGCTGGAGGTACGCACAAATATGATCCTGCCGTCTTTATCCACCGCGCGGAATTCCCACGGCTCCAGATGACCGGAGATCAGGCGGTTATAACTGTCTAAAAGGCCCGGCAGGTCATCCGGGTAAACAATGCAGGTAAAAGGTTTTCCTATTAAGTCACTGACCTTGTACTTGCTTAAGCGCTCAACTACCGGGCTGACATATGTAATGGTCCCCTGGTTATCAAGTGTATAAAAGACGTCGTTGATATTCTCTACAAGGGTGCGGTATTTTTCCTCGCTCTGCCGCAACGCCTCCTCCGCCTTTTTCTTGTCAGTGGTGTCATGCAGCGATATGGTTTTACCTATAGGGCGCCTGTGCCTGTCTTCCACATCGTAGGCGGAGGCCTCGTAATAACGAATCGAATCCCGCCGGCCGGATATAATTTCGATACGGTTTGACTCATCCGCCTCGCTCAGCTTCAATAAATCCGGCCTATCCTTCCAGACAATTGCAACAGGCTGCCCTATATCGGCCTCGGATAATTCCAAGATTTCACGGGCCGCCCTGTTGTACTCCACGATCCTTTTCCGCCTGTCCAGCACTAGGATGGCATCATCTATGCTATCGACAATCTTATCGCAGGCCATGGGCACAATGTCGAAAAGACTATGACTGAACATACTCCAGGCGATCACCACACCGGTGACGGTAAAAGCAAAAGGCGTTAGATCGAGGTGTCCAAAGGGCATCAGGCCGAAAGCCACATAAAGGATATTCACAGTCCAGGGCGCGCATAATCCGACCAGCATGGCTATTACCTGTTTGCGGAACATAGTGCCCTGTTTCCCTAACCTTGCGATCAGTAAAAAGGTGGCTGCCAGAAGCGCGGCATAAGAGTAAACAGAATGTACCCAAAACCACGGCCCCCTGGTGAGCGCTATCATGGGAAATGGGCCGCCGGTATCCACGCTGGTTGTGCTGTAATAAAAGTAATGCAGATGGTTAGTGGCCACCATTACTATGGTTATAAAGGGTATTACGAAAAGCAGGATGATAGTCCTTTGGGTCACCCATTCTTCCCTTCCCGTGTATACCAGCGTTAAAATCAGGAAAAGCACGGGTACGGCGGCAATCCCAAGGTATTCCAGCACAGCGCTGATCAGCATTCCCTGGAGTTGCAGGCAGGACAGCTCCACCCCATAAAAAACGGACCACACGCATAAAGCCAGCATGAGGAAGGCAAAGACCCGCGAACCCACGACCGGGCGCCGGGTGAAAGCATACGCAGCCAGACTACCCGATATCAGGGCGGGTATTGCCAGCGAAAGGGCGATAGGATTTAACCTGATAAATGATTCCATTGATCCACGCCTGCCAACCGGTGGCAGCTTTCACCCGCAGCCTCCGTTGCATTCTGAGTTCACTATATCAGCGCGCTATGGATTGTGCAACGTGATTGCAGAGCGTCTTAAATAGTCTCATGCAATGCGGCGCGTTGTCAAAATGCTTTGTGATATGGATATGAGCAGGTCGCCACGGGCACTCCATAGTCTTCCGTATATTCCTATGGGTGGACTATCGGGCGGATATTTTCAGCGGATGAGAATTACCCGGCGGCTGGAATTTACAGGCCGAATACCCTTTGGGCATTCTCGTAGAGGAAGAGTTTTTTAATCTCCTCTGTTAGCTGGAGCGAATCCAGGTCCTTCAGGCACATGGCCGCCGTGACCATGGGGTAATTGGTGCCGAACATGACTTTCTTGCGGCCGTTCTTTTGCATATATGTTACCAGTTCCGCCGGGAACCTCTTGGCGACGTAGGCTGAGGTGTCGATATAAACGTTCTCATGCTTGGTCGCCACGGCGATCATCTCCGTTGTCCAGGGGTAACCTATATGCCCGCCGACTATCTTGAGCTCGGGAAACTCAAGCGCCACCTCGTCGATATAGGGAATAGGCCTGCCCGGCTCCGATGGGCAAAGCGGCCCGGTGTGACCGACCTGGCAGCAGAAGGGGATGTCGAGATCTATGCATTCTGCATAAAGGGGATAATAGCGGCGGTCGGTGGCAGGAAGGTTCCATAGCCATTGCACAATGCGCAGGGCCTTGAAACCGAGCTCTTTGACACAGCGCCTGAGCTCCCTGATCGCCTCCATCGGCCTGTACAGGTTAACTGAGGCCACGCCGGCCAGCCTTCCGGGGTATTTCTGAACAAAAGCCGCTACCTCGTCGTTGGAGATGAGGGGCCCCGTCGGGCTCCACCACGCGCAGATGAGTCCCCTGGAGACATGGGCCTGGTCCATCATGCTTATAGTCAGCTCAAGCGGCAACTCAGACAGGAGTCTCTCCTGCCCGGTCCACCTCCTCAAGGAATCGAACATCTGGTGGTTGCCGAACTTCATGGTGGGGTGCTGCATCCAGACATCTATGATCTCTTTCTCGGCGTTCATCTGGTTCTCCTCCGTGAATTTAATAAATAGTTTTGTATAAAACTATTTTAACACGGTCAGGGAATCATGTAAACGATGATGAGTGGTGGCGTTTGGCCGGAGGGATTACAGTTTGTTAACGTTATGGCTCACCCTGGTCATTAATTTGAAGAGAGTGTTTTTTTCCTCCGCGCTTAACCCCTCGAATAGCTGCGAATTCATCTTCTCGGATATTTTTTTCAAGGCCGGCTTGACTGTCTCGGCCTTATCGGTGACCTGGATGTTTACCAGTCTCTTATCATTGCCGTCCCTTTTCCTGGTCACATAGCCGTTCTTTTCCAGGCGGCTGACGACCGCAGTTATCGTGGACTTATCCTTGAGCGACAGTTCGGTTAAATCGCGCAGGTGGAGGGTGCCCTTCTTATCAAGGATATGCAGGATATCGCCGTGAGAGGGGGCGATGCCGCCGATACCCTGCCTGGCGAGTTCCGATTCGAGATAGGCAAACAGGCTTTGCCGAATGCTGTTCAGCGTGTACAGGAAATTACCGCGGTGTACCCTGATCATTTATCACACAACTGTAGACTATTTTAATACTCTATTTGTTTTTCCTCTTGTCCAGCCTGATCCTCACGGCATTGGCATGACCGGTCAGGCCTTCGTTATCCGCCATCAACGCGGCCACCGGGCCAAGCGTTTCGATGGCGCGGTCATCAAGGGCAATGATGCTGTTTATTTTCAGGAAATCCTGCACGGTCAGCGGTGAGCTGAAGCGGGCACTGCCTCCGGTGGGCAGCGCATGGCTGGGACCGGCAACGTAATCGCCCAGCACCACCGGCGAGTAATACCCGGCGCAAATGCAGCCGGCGTTCCTGATGCGGTCAATATAGCGGCCTGCGTTTCTGACCATGAGTGAGAGGTGCTCAGGTGAGTAAAGGTTGGCTAGTTCTATAGCCTGTTCGAGAGTTTGCACTATAACGATCAAACCGTTTGCCTGCAGCGCCCTGCCGGCGATGTTGTTCCTTTTTAGCCCGGCAAGCTGCCTTTTTAGTTCAGCCTGTACTTTAACAGCAAGTCCTTCTGCCGTGGTTACAAAAATTGATGAGGCAGTAGCGTCATGTTCCGATTGTGCTACCAGGTCAGCAGCGCAAAAAGCGGGATCGGCGGAGCCGTCGGCTATCACCATGACCTCGCTGGGCCCTTGCAGGGCATCGATATCCACCAGGCCGTAAACCAGCTTCTTGGCGGTCATGACGTATACATTGCCGGGTCCGCAAATCTTGTCCACACGCGGCACCGAATCTGTGCCAAAGGCCATGGCAGCCACGGCTTGCGCGCCGCCGATCTTGAATATGCGGTCAACGCCGGCGATACCGGCGGCGGCCAGTGTACTGGCCGGTACTTTCCCGTCACTGCCGCAGGGCGTGGCCATGATTATCTCTTTTACCCCGGCCACCCTTGCAGGGATGGAAGTCATGAGGACCGTGGAGGGATACGAAGCAGTCCCTCCGGGGATGTATAATCCCACGCGTTCGAGGGGTAGCACCTGCTGTCCCAGCCCGTCTTTAAGGAAACCATGGCCGTATCTCTGCATACAGGTTTTATGGAATCTTTCCACGCGTGCAGCGGCGAATTTGAGCGCTTTCATCAATTGCGGATGAGCCGATCTGCGGGCGGCCGCCAGTTCCCCGGGCGTGACCTCGAGAGATCTCAAACGGGCTCCTTCGAAGCGCTCCGTATAGGTAAGCAGGGCTTCATCCCCGCCCTTCTTGACATCTTCGATTATCTCGCGCACGGAAGCTTCAATCCTGCTGTCCGGGTCGTACTGAATGCTGCGGCCGAGGGCTTTTTTAGCCTGCTGATAATCCCTTATCACCTTCATTTTTTGCTTACCGCCTCACGGAATATCCTGACCAGATTCTCAATTCTGGCCTTTTTGCCGCGCGCTTCCAGGCTGTGCCTGTTGCCTATCAGGCAGGCCGTCGACTCGAAGAGCGTATCTATAATCTTGAGCTTATGCCGCGACAGGGTCTGACCCGTCTCCGTGTTTTCGATCAGCATGTCAGCATCCTCTGGTAAATAGACCTCAGTCGCCCCCCATGTAGGTATGACACGGTAACGGGCAATGTGTTTATCGCGTAGATACTTATCAGCTATGTTGACGTACTCCGTGGCTATGCGCAGGGGGACCATCTTACCCCCTGCTATGAGGCTGCGCAGGGCGCTGGTTGAGTTCACAGGCACATCTTCGCTGACCACGGCCACGATGCGTACCCATCCGAAGCCCAGGTTGATCAGTTCGGTTACCGGGCTGGAAGGGAACTGGTAGAGGTGGTCGAGCAGCCAGTCCCGACCGGTGATGGCCAGGTCAAAATTCCCGTTGGCGACCTGCTGTGGCATGTCCTGAGGCCGGATGACTTTGATGCTGAGCCAGTTAAAATTGCAGGAAGGGCGGCGCCTTAAATCATCTTTCGAGTATCCTTTAAGCTGGATCCCCGTCTTCTCCATGAAGGTGGCGGTATGCTCCTGCTGGTGGCCGTCGGCCAGCGCAAGCCAAACATTGCCCGCACGGCTGCCGCCGGCCAGGTCGTTATTTAGTACAGCCACTTTCTCCTGGACCTGCCAGGGTTTATCTTTCATGGTGGTGGATGAGGCAAAGCGCTCAAGCAGGCAACTGAAGTCGCTGTTCTGGAGATTATTGCTGTTGGCGATGATGCAGGCATTGCTGTCGCATATCCTCCTGACCGGCCTCAAGTTCAGGCTGCGCAGTGTATCGTCGTCCCTGACGCGCAGGACCGAGAAATCGGCGTTCTCAGGCGGGTATGCTTCGGTGGATCCCCAGCAGGGAAAGATGCGGTACCTTTTAAGCCGCATCTTGTATGCGGCTGCCTCCGCCAGGGCCGGGTATTCGGTTACTATGCGCCAGGCAGAGGTACTATTGGCCATGACCTGCGCGGATATGTCCGAGGAAGCGGAACAGGCCAGGTAAATGCCCGCAATATCGTATCCCAGGTCTGCAATTTTAATCACGTGGCTGGCCGGGTACCTGGCCTGCAGCTCCTGCAGCCAGCCTGAACTGCAAATGCCGAAATCGTAGTTGCCCACCGCAACCTGGACGGGTATATCCCGCTCGTTAAGCATTTTGGCCGTCAGCCCCGGCATAGACCGCGCCTTCATGCGGTAAATGCGGGTACCTGAGGTATAATGATCAAAACCTAGGCCAATGGAATTGAGAAACGCGGCTGTGCGCGCCAGCATTTTACCCTTGGGCAGGGCCAGGCGGGTATCAACTGCTACGCTACCGGCCAAGCTTGCTGAAACCCCCGATTATGTTGATGACCTCGCCAACCGTAGCTACTCTCATCCGTGTATTCCTGTATTTATCGACTATAGTGAAGCCGGCGGGCCGCACATTGACCGTCACGGACCAGCGCGTTTCTAGCTGGCTGCCGCGAAAATCGAGCTCTGCAATAAGCCCGACTTTGCGCATGGCCGCCGCCGCTTCAAATGCGGTTTTGACTACGGAAGCTGACTTTCCTGTGGTTTTAATCGATACGGTCTTCTCGGCCTTTTGTTGCGACCATGGTTTAACCATGGCTGTAATGGTGTCCAGGTAGAAGGCGAAACCGCAGGCCGGTATATCTTTGCCACCTACCAGCCCTATCAGGTTGTCGTACCTGCCACCGCTGCATATCCTGGCACCCCCTGAGGTTACCTTGAAACACAGGCCTGTATAATATTCGAAGCCCCTGATGGATGTGAAGTCGATAGAGTAGCTGATCCCCATTGTATCCAGCAATGCGGTAACCTCGGAGAAGCGGTCGATCTCATTCCTTACATCCGCTGATACGGCGGGCATGGCCTTGAGGTTTGCCAGGAAACCGCTTGATTTTCCCTTCAGCTTGATAAGGGTTGCAATGGCGTTGACCACTTCCCTGTTCTTGCTTTTAACGCTGGCAAAGGCCTGCCAGTTGCCCTCGAGTATATCATCCAGCAGGGCTGCCTTGCTGTCCCCGTCCAGCCTGAGTTCGCCGATGAGCGCCTTCAAAATGCCCGCGTGAGACAGCTTTAGCTCCGGCTGTGATAATCCCATCGCCCCCGCTATCTCCAGCGCCAGGGCGATGACCTCGGCATCTGCAGCACGGTCACAATCGCCTAAAAGCTCCACTCCGCATTGCCATTTCTCACGGTTCTCACGGCCGGTTTCCTCAAACGCGAAGACGTTGGTTATGTAGTAGAGTCGTGCTATCTTCTGGGCTGAGAGGTTCTCGCTGTAGAGCCGGGCGGCCGGTATGGTCCCATCGGGACGCAGGACGACGCGCTCGCCTCCCCAGCCGTCCCAGTCGAGGAAGGAATAGACGCGCCCCAGCATGGCGGGAGTCAGAGTCCCAGCTGCTGTGAAGAGGTGTATGTATTCCAGCGTGGGAGTCCTGATCTCGCGGTAGCCCCAGTTCAAACATGAGTTGCGGAAAGCATCCTCAACCTGCCGGAAACGCTCCATGTCATCCGGCAGCAAGTCGCGGGCCCCTTTGCATTTTTGACTTTCCATAATTGATTATCCTTTTCGTTAAGCGGGATAATTCTACACTAATAGTATTACAGCTACAATCGGTGCCATAGATGTAGTGAGACACAGTCATATTGGCAGTACCCGCAGGTGTACTGTGCCGCTGTTATTACCCGCTTAAGAACGGTATACCAGGCGTGGTATTACATTTTAGCGAACTTTATAGTCTGCTGTGTTTTGCATATCAACCTGAACAGGCCGCATTGTGTAACCCGCCGTATTATCTGCTCCTCTTCCAGATGATGATCGTTGACCGAGAGGATGCCGTCCGGCTTCATCACGCGGCTCAGTTCGCGGAAAATGGTTTCGGCATCAGCCAGGTCGTGCAGTATATCGTAAAGAAGAGCTACATCTATGCAGCTATCCTCTAACTGTGTCCCGTTGCCCGACCGGATTGTGATTACATTAAATAGTCTTTTTTTCCTGCTCAGATCTTGAACGTATTTAATCGCCAGCGGATGTATATCGGCGGCATAGATTTTACCCGCATCTCCGACAAGCCGGTATATGGGTAATATGTAGCTGCCCGGGCCACAACCGTAGTCAAGCACGCTGTCACCTGGCTTTATACCGATATCAGCGATGATCTTATCCCGCGATTGCAGATAGTCGCGCAACTTGAATCCAAAAGCCATCAGGTGGAAAAACCAGTTTGGCATATGCTCGCTCATAGTCTGCCTCCGATCAATAAATGACTTCTTTATAACATATCTGTGTATATTTCCCCAAATCACCTATCTAAATTTGAAACGATCGCATTGGTTTAAAGATGCTACAATATAATGGCAATGCTAAGAAACCTTCTCCGCATTCTTTATCTTGCCTGCTTTGTACTTGGTATGATTCTCTGCCTGCTGCCTGCCGGGGCACAGGCTAATGGCGGGAATATCGTTGTACTCACGGTTAAAGGCAATATAGTTCCCGTGGTAGCCGACTATATCAGCCGCGGCATAAGCGAGGCCGAGGACAGTGGCGCTACCGTTTGCATCATTACGCTGGACACACCCGGCGGTCTGCTGGATTCCACCGAACGAATAGTCAAGAGCATCATGAACGCAAAGGTGCCGGTGGTAGTGTACGTATCGCCTCACGGCGCCTGGGCCGCTTCGGCGGGCACGTTTATCACGGTATCCGCGCACCTGTCTGCCATGGCGCCGGGCACCAGCCTGGGCGCCGCCCACCCGGTGAGCGTGGGTGAGCAGATGCCCGAAGATGTCCAGAAGAAGGCGACGGAATACTCGGCAGCCTGGATACAGAGCATAGCCGAGAAGCGGGGGCGCGATCCTTCCCTGGTCGAGGCTGCGGTAAGGGAGAGCAAGTCGTTCACCGCCAAGGAAGCCGTCGAGAAAAAGCTGGTGGATTTTCAGGCCGATGACCTGGACAGTGTCATAAGGCAGATCAACGGGCAAAAGGTGACACTGGCAGACGGCAGAGAGGTCACCATCGATACAGAGGATGCCGGCGTCACTAAAAGCGATATGATGCTGGCGGAGAAGATACTGCAGGCCATCAGCCATCCTAACGTTGCATATATATTGCTTACACTGGCTTCCATCGGGCTGATCACCGAGATCTCCAACCCGGGGCTCATCTTCCCCGGAGTGATCGGCGGGATCTGCCTTTTCCTGGCCTTCTACTCGCTGGGTGTGCTGAACGCGTATTGGGCGGGGTTGCTGCTCATAGTGCTCGCTTTCGGCCTCTTCGTAACTGAGATTTTTGTACCTGCTTATGGTATACTGACCACAGGTGGAATAGTATCACTCGTTATAGGTTCGCTCATCCTTTTCAGTGAAAGTGAGGCATCCATGCAGTTTGATAAGAGTCTCATCGTGTACGTCGCCATTTTTCTGGCCGCCTTTATGGCTTTCCTGGTCTGGGCTGTTGTCAGGGGGCAAAAAAGGAAGGTGACCACCGGGAAGGAAGGTATGATCGGGCAGGTGGCCGAAGTTAAAACTGCCCTCAAGCCCAGGGGTATGGTGATGGTGGAGGGAGAGCTTTGGAAGGCTGAGCTGGATGAAGGCCAGGCTCACGCGGGGGAAGAGGTGATTGTTCAGAAGGTGGATAACCTTAAACTTATAGTAACCAAGAAAAATTAGGAGGCAGCTATGCAGTATGCGGGAATAATAGTACTGGCGATTTTCGTTTTGATAGTGCTTTTTGCATCTATCAGGATAGTCAATGAGTATGAAAGGGGCGTGGTCTTTCGCCTCGGCAGATACGTGGGCGTCAGGGGCCCGGGTCTTATTCTGCTCATACCCTTTATCGAGCGCATGGTTAAAGTCGAATTGCGCGTTGTGACCATGGACGTGCCGCAGCAAGAATGTATCACCATGGACACGGTGACAGTCAAGGTAGATGCGGTAGTATATTTTCGCGTGATGAAGCCGGAGTCGGCGATCCTGAACGTTGAGCAGTATATCAGAGCTACGTCATTGCTTTGTCAGACGACTTTGCGGAACGTGGTTGGACAGTCGGAACTCGAAGATCTGCTGGCGCACCGGGAAAAGATAAACGAGAAGTTGCAGATCATAATCGATGAAAGCACCGAGCCATGGGGCATCAAGGTGAGCCTGGTCGAGGTGCGCGATGTTCAGTTGCCCGATAATATGCAGAAAATCATGGCTGCGCAGGCAGAGGCCGAGAGGGGGAGGAGAGCCAAGATAATCGCCGCCGAGGGTGAAGCGCAGGCGGCCGAGAAGCTGGCCGAGGCCGCTAAGATCATCTCCAGTCAACCTGCGGCCCTTCAGTTGCGCTATCTCCAGACGCTGGTGGCCATATCTTCAGAACGTACCAATACGGTGGTGTTCCCACTGCCCATTGAGCTGATTGAGCCCATGCTGCAAAAGATGGGTGGCGATAAGAAGAAGCTGGGCGCCTGATAACGAAGCAGGATCATAAAATAAGGGCGGCTTCAAAGCCGCCCTTATTATTAATCGCAGCCGGGGATGACTGATATGTCACCTGCCACGATCTCCTGTACAGTTCCGTCATCCAGGCGCAGCAACAGGTGGCCTGATCCGTTGATGGCTTCGGCCACACCCTCGATGACGCTGTTCCCTGATTGAACTTTCACGCGTCGGCCTATGGTATGCATATTGTCAGCCCATTCCCTGACGATTAAATCAGGTGTTACTGACTGCAGGTAAAGATTTTCCATTTCCGTGTAAATGCTCAATGCCACCTGCCCAACAGGCAATTCGTGGCCCAGCTGCATGGAGAGGCTGGTGGCGAAACCGGCTATCTCAGGATACAGCGTGGTGTCGAAATTGATGTTGATGCCGATGCCTATAATGCTGTAGCCGACCATGCTTTTAATCAATGTGTGCTCTATTAAAATTCCGCAGACCTTGCGCTCGCGGATAAGGATATCATTCGGCCACTTTATGCCGGCCTCGATGCCAAGTTCCTTAATCGTGCGGAAAACCGCCAGGGCGGATATGGCCGGCAGCAGGGGAACCGCTGACATAGCGGGCCGCAGGATTATCGATGTCGCCAGACCGCCCTCAGGGGATAACCAGGACCTGCCCAGCCTGCCGCGGCCGGATAACTGCGTCCTGGCTATGACAGCCGTGCCCTCGGGCGCCCCGCGATCTGCCATCTCCCTTGCTATATCCTGTGTTGAAGATGTGGTCGCCAGATAATGCAGCTCCTTGCCGATGAAGCTGGTAGTCAGGTTGCTTTTTAAGTAATCGACGATTTCAGGCATGATGTAGCCATAACAATATATCAAAGAGATCAAACCATGTATAATTAATGAGAGTATTCATATGGGGAATATAAGATATCGCGGGGTTTGAACGATGGAAGGCAATGAAATAGAGCAGTTGGCTGCACAGGTTGCCGATCTGATGGTGAATTCCAAACGGTGCGTGGTTTTCAGCGGGGCGGGCATCAGCACAGAGTCCGGCATACCAGACTTCCGGGGAGAGGATGGCATCTGGACGAGGATGGACCCCGAGGATTTCACCATCCAGAGGTTCGTCGCCCGGCCCGAGGTCCGGAAGATGCAATGGAAACTTCTGGCTGAAGGGGGCCTGGTTAAGGATGTGCAGCCGAACGCAGCCCATTACGCCATAGCCGAGCTGGACAAACTGGGCAAGCTCGATTGCGTTGTAACGCAGAACATCGATAACCTGCACCAGTTGGCAGGCGTGCCGGATGAAAAGGTCTTCGAGCTGCATGGCAACATGCAATATGCCCGCTGTCTGAGCTGCCGCAGGCGTTATCCCATGGCCGAGATAGTGGCACGCTTTGCCATTGAGGAATTGCCGGAATGCGAGGCCTGCAAGGGCATCCTCAAGCCTGATGCCGTATATTTCGGCGAAATGTTGCCGCAGGCCGTGCTGAGCGAGGCTTCTCGCAGGGCCAACCAGTGTGACCTGTGTGTAGTAATTGGTTCAACGCTGGTCGTGTATCCTGCTGCCTACATACCGGAATATGCGCATAACGCCGGGGCCAAAATCGTTATTATCAACATCGGCTCAACGCCGATGGACTCCAGGGCGGCTGTGCGCATCGAGGGCAAGGCGGGAGAAACCATGGGCACGGTTATGCAGTATGTCAGGGCCAGAATGCAGAAATGAGTATATTGACAAGCCAAGACTACAATGTTAGATTGTGAGAAATATCACACGCAGGGAGGTGTCAATTTGAGAAAGGCGGCTATAGCCATCCTGATGTTGGCGGTACTGGTTTCGGGATGTGTGAGACCGGCGGTAAATACCAAATTGGCTCCCCTAGCCTATATTGATTCCGTGTCGTCCCCACAGGTTTACGCAGGGGAGAAGGTCGAATTCTCCGGGCATGCAATTTCATCCACCGGCCAGATTGTGGGCTACAACTGGCGTTCCAGCATAAACGGAAATCTGAGCGAACTGGCCATCTTCGAAACCGATTTGTTGACAGCAGGCTCGCACACGATCTGGTTTAAAGCGCAGGACAATTACGGCAACTGGTCCGACGAGGTAGGGACGAATGTCAACGTGATCATTCCCGGGGGACCGGAAAAGATGTCGATCAGGATATTTACAGCTACTCCGCCCGAGATAAAAGAAGGTGAATGGTCGACATTGACCTGGGATGTATCAGGGTTCGGCAATGTCCGCATTGATCCCGACATCGGCGATGTATCCATGTCCGGCAGCCGGACGGTACAGCCCAGAAAGGACACGATGTACACCATCTATGCCAGGAATGATGATGGTACAATGACGGCCAATACCAGGATCCTTGTGACCCCGCTGCATGTATATACAACCACCTTATATTCGATCGCAGCCGAGGATGGAACAGTCAGGAAGGACAAAGTAGTTCTTGATGAAGTCATGGTTGGACAGAACGAAATGCAGATACCGATGCAGGGCTTCCTGAGTTTCGATATATCTTCCATCCCGCGCGATGCCATTATCAAGGACGTGGATCTCGATGTCTCAAAATCTGTGGTGTTCAATTCACCCTTCCCCTTTCAGGGCTCGCTCAACATTTATAACCAGCAATATGGTGACTATTTGAGAGGAAACGACTACATGGTTATTGTTCCCGCGGGCTACCTTTACAGCTGGAACTATAATTTCGTGGCCACCATGATGCCGAGTACACCGTTTACCTCGCCGGATTTTGTCACGACCCTGCAGAAACAGTTGGATATGGGCAGCAATCGCTACCAGACACGGTTGCAGTTCGAGAAATACTATTATTACAGCAGGGCTGACTATACTAACCAGAGGTATTCTGGCATTCAAAGCGGTGAAAGCAGCGCCAATTACCTTGATATCAGCGCCGGCAATGCCAAATTGATCGTCCGCTATGTGTTGCCACAGTAAAATTGAACTGGGGGCGGCAGCTTAAACTTAAGCGGCGCTTTCTGGCTATTTTTTGTGATGCAGACAATGTTGCCCCGGGAGGATCCAATATGAAAAAACTGCTGTTATCTTTTTTACTGTTACTTATATTAGTGGGGTGCATATACCTGCCTGCTCCTGTATCTCAGACAACTCCTCAGGCCGGGAGGCCTGTTGTGACCAATTTTGCGGTCATCCCGGCAATTGTGGCTGCAGGGCAAAATGCGATGCTGGTCTGGGATGTTTCGGGCGCCCAGGCAGTCAACATAGATAACGGGGTTGGCCCCGTCCCCTTGAGCGGCTCAAAATCCATCGTGCCGTCCGCGACGACGGCTTATATCCTGACAGCGGTTAATTCTGCTGGGAGCAGCACAGCGATAGTGACGGTGGCAGTTGTGGGTAGCCCGCCCGTGCAGCTGGATGGCAAAAGAATAGTCATATTGCCTATTGTGCCAGGCGAGAGCGGGTCTCTGGTTAAAAGCGGCGTTAATTACGCCGCTTCAAACGCTGTCTGCGCCGGGGATAATCTGGCGAACCAGGCCAGCCGTGCGTTCCTGAGCTTTGATCTGACAATGCTGCCTCCCACTGCAGTGATCAGCGAGGCCGAGCTGGATCTAACGGGATATTCAGTTATGGGACACCCCACCTACAGCAGTGCTATGTGGGGCAATATGGGTGCTCTTGAGATATACCAGTACCAGTACGGATCGGCAGGAAGTTTGGGTAGGGTAGCCTATGAGGCAATAGCGCCCATGGTAGCCAGCTTGAAGCTGATAGATCTGCAGGACGGTGCTCCCCTCATTGTTGATGTAACGCTGGATGAGCGGGGCAATAACATAGTGCAGAAGCTGATTTCCGATGCTCAGGGAAGGTGCCAGTTCAGGCTGGGTTTCTTTACGTCAACAAACTGGGATAGCATAGCTGACATGATATGCCTGGATGGGGCAGTATTGAAGATAAAATACAACGTACCCTGAGCCTCAGGCCGGCCTGACTTCATCCAGGTCGAAACGGAAGTTCTCGATGACCGGGTTGGCCAGCAGCTTTTTACACATATCCTGCAATTCAGCCCGCGCCTGCTCCAGGTTGTCCGCAGCAATACGTATCTCGATGTATTTGCCAGCCCTGACCTCCTCCACATTGCTGAAGCCCAGAGTATGAAGGGCGCCCTTGATAGTCAGGCCCTGCGGATCGTTCACAGTAGGTTTGAGCGTTATATAGACTTTAGATAAATACATTTTTCAACTTCCTCCCGGTCAGCAGCGAGTAGGCCTCGCGGTAACGCTCCGCCGTCGCCTCAACCACGTCTGCCGGCAAGGCCGGTACAGGCGCCTTTTTGTTCCAGCCGGAGGCGGTCAGCCAGTCCCTGACCGGCTGCTTATCATAGCTTGGCTGAGATTTCCCCGGCTCATACTGGCTGGCATCCCAGAACCTGCTTGAATCAGGTGTAAGTGCCTCATCAATCAGGATGAGCTCTTTATCGTGGAAACCGAACTCGAATTTAGTATCGGCTATGATAATGCCGCGCTCAAAGGCATATGAACGTGAAAAATTGTAAAGCGCAAGGCTATTTTGTTCAAGCCTGCGGGCGGTCTTCTCCCCTACCAGGTCGATGAGTTCCCCGGGAGTGAGGGGAAGGTCATGGCCAACAGCCGCCTTGGTAGTAGGTGTGAATATGGGTTCCGGCAATTCCTGACTCTCCACCAGTCCCTTGCGTGCCTTTCGCCCGTTGATTGTCCCCTTTTTCTTGTACTCTGCCCAGGCCGAACCGGCAACATAACCGCGGACAACGCATTCCACCGGTACACGGTCCGCTTTTAAAACAACCATGGAGCGTCCGAGCAGCATTTCGTGAAGCGGTCTCTTCCAGGGAGAATATTTCAGCAGCGCCCTCCGGCTTTCAACCGATTCAACCATGTGGTTGTGCACCAGGTGATAGGTTTTTCCGAACCAGAAAGCCGAGATCTGATTTAGTACAATCCCTTTATCAGGTATGCCGCTGGGAAGTACAAAATCGAAAGCGGAGATGCGGTCGGTGGCCACGATCAGGAGCTTATCTCCTACCTGGTAAGTGTCCCTGACCTTACCTTTCCCGTATAAAGGTAGTCGTAGTGAGCTGTCAAATATAATGTCCAAGTCGTAACTCCTATCTCTTAATCTGTGATTTACGCGTTTTCTTAAGCAGACCCAGGCGTTCAAATACCGTGTCTGTATGCTTGAGGAAGCGCCGGTAATCGAATAAGGTTTCCAGTTCCTTGGCATTCAGGTATTCTGAGACATCGGGATCGGCTTTCAGCAGTTTCAGGAAGGGAGTCCTGGTTTTCCATGCTGTCATCGCATTGCGCTGCGCAATCTCGTAAGCTTGCTGGCGGCTGAGCCCCTTGCTTACCAGCGCAAGCATGACATTCTGGGAAAATACCAGTCCCTGCGTTATCTCGAGGTTTCGCTTCATATTATCCGGGTACACCTGCAGGCCCTTCATGACGCCGGTGAATATGCTCAAAATATAGTCGAGGGCAAGGCAGGCATCCGGCAGTATCACGCGTTCGTTTGATGAATGACTGATGTCGCGCTCATGCCAGAGCGCCATGTTCTCCAGTGTGGTAATAGAATAGCCCCTGATCAAGCGGGACAGTCCGCAGACCCTCTCGCAAAGCTCGGGGTTACGCTTGTGCGGCATGGCAGAAGAACCTGTCTGCCCCTGTGAAAAAGGTTCCTCTGCCTCCAGTATCTCTGTCCTCTGCAGGGCCCTGATCTCCGTGGCAAACTTGTCAAGAGAGCTGGCCGTAATGGCAAGCGTCGTTATAAGCTGGGCGTGGCGGTCACGCTGGATTACCTGGTTCGAAATAGGTGCACAGGCCAGCCCCAGCGAAGCACATGCTTTGGCCTCGATATCGGGCGGTACCGTGGCATATGTGCCGACTGCACCGGATATCTTACCCACGCTGATGCATTTTTTTGCATCTTCCAGCCTGGCGCAGTTGCGCCTCATCTCCTGCGCCCACAAGGCCATCTTGAGTCCGAATGTTATGGGCTCGGCATGCACCCCGTGCGTTCGTCCGATCATGATAGTGTCCTTGTTTGCAACAGCCCTGTCCTCGAGCACCGTGATCAGCGCGTTCGCATCCTCGAGCAACAGGTTAACGGCTTCACGAAGCTGCAGCGCCTGAGCCGTGTCCATGATATCCGACGATGTCAGGCCCAGGTGAATATAACGTGAGTCCTCCCCCACTGTTTCCCCCACGGCATTGAGGAAAGCGGTTACATCATGATGGGTGACCTTAAGTATCTCTGCCATGCGCTCGAAGTCAACTCTGGCCGTCCGTATTTTTTGTAAGGCTGATTTGGGTATGCGCCCGGCGTCGGCCCAAGCCTCGCAGACGGCGATCTCAACCTGCAGCCATTTGTCGAACTTGTTTTTGTCCGACCAGATTTTTTTCATTTTTGGGCGTGAATAGCGTTCAATCATATTTACCTGCCCTTACGCCTCAGCCAACCTGCGCTTATATTCTGCAAAAGATTTCTTGATATCGATGAATTTAATGCCCAGAATCTGGACTGCCAGCAGCGCTGCATTCTTAACGCCAGCGGCGCCTATGCCCGTGCAGGCAACCGGCACACCGCCCGGCATTTGCACGATGGAATACAGCGAGTCCACACCTTTCAGATCGCTGGTAGGCAATGGTACTCCTATGACGGGCAGTGTCGTCCACGAAGCGATGACCCCGGGCAGGTGGGCAGCGCTGCCCGCCGCCGCAATTATGACCTGGTAACCTTTGGAATCGGCTTCAAGCGCATACTGGCGTACCCTGTCCGGCTTGCGGTGGGCCGACAATATGGCAATATCGTACTCGATCTTGAACTCTTTAAATATGTCGAGGGCGGGCTGAATGAACTCTTCGTCAGTTTTGCTCCCTATTACAATGCCAACCAGCGACATCAATTCACCTCCCGTGCTGCAATATCCCTGCGGAAGTGGCAGCCCTCAAAATTGATATTTGGCATGTTGCGGTATACCTTCTCCCTCGCCTCTTTCAGGGTACTGCCTGAGGCCGTAACAGTTAGTACCCGGCCCCCGCTGGTGACGATATTGCCGTCCTCGCGCTTACCGGCGCCAGCGTAAAATATGTTGACATCCCTTTCCAGCCTATTGGAAATAGTAATGGGGAAGCCCGTGCGGTAGCCGCCCGGGTACCCGCCCGACGACATGACCACGCCCACGCAAGCATTGCTGCTCCATTCGATCTTCACACGGTTAAGATTACCCTCAATTACGGACAACATGATCTCCACCAGGTCGGACTCCAGCCTGGGCAGTATCACCTGTGTTTCAGGATCGCCAAAACGGGCATTAAACTCCAGCACTTTCGGACCCTGCTGCGTGATGATCAACCCTGTATAAAGCACGCCTTTATAGGGCGATCCTTCTTTAGCCATGGCAGCAATGATGGGACGGATGATCTTTTCCAGCACCTGGTTGGTCATCTCTTGATCGAAGAAGCCGGGTGGACTGTAGCTGCCCATACCGCCGGTATTGGGGCCCTGGTCGTCGTCGAAGACTCTCTTGTAGTCGCAGGCCGGGACCATGGGTATCACTCTTTCACCGTCGGTAAAGGCCAGAAGGCTCACCTCCTTGCCGAGCAGGCATTCCTCGATGACCACCCTGTCGCCGGCCGTCCCGAAAGCCCTGTCTTTCATTATTAAATGGAGCGCACCAAGCGCTTCCTCTGCGGTCTTTGCCACGGTTACTCCCTTGCCCGCTGCCAATCCGTCAGCCTTGACAACGATGGGGGGATCCTGGCTTTCGATATAGCTTTTAGCGTCACTATAGCTGGTAAAGGTCCTGCCGGCGGCGCAGGGAATGTTGTTTCTTTGCATGATATCGCGGGCGAAAGCTTTGCTTGACTCAAGGCGGGCGGCCGCCCTGGACGGGCCGAAAACCCTGATACCGGCCCTGCTGAAAAGATCTGCGATCCCTGCTGCCAGGGGAGCTTCAGGTCCCACAACGGCCAATCCGATTCCAATCTCCCCGGCCTTTTTCATTATCGCGGGGATATCGTTCAAGGATATGTCCAGGTTGCGGGCCAAATCGCCGGTGCCGGCATTTCCCGGCACAGCATATATGCCATCGACGCGGGGGCTCCGGGCAATTTTCCATACGAGGGTATGCTCGCGTGCCCCGTTGCCGATAACCAATACCTTCAAGCCGTAGTCTCCAACAAAACCTACGTGGTGATCTTCTTTACTACGTTACGCTTGCTGCTCTTGGTCTTGCCGCGGTTCTTTTTTGCCGCCTTAAGCTTTGGTTTATGTGCCATTTTTCTTCTACCTTAACTCATTATTCAATTTTTCAGCCTGGACGGGGTCAAGCAATCTGAGTAGCTTTATAAGCCTGGCTACATGACCCTTTTTATCTTCGAGTATTTGCTCGATGGTGTCCGCGGCATCTTCATTGTCGATCATCTCAACCTGTGCTTCATACTCGTTGATAGATTTAAGCTCGGCCATCAGGTTGTCGCGTATCATTTCGAGATCCATAGATGTCTCGATATTTTCCTCCTGCTCATTGAAAGGGTCAAAGGTCATAGTTTCCTCCGGGTATAAAACCGCAATACGGTTCAAACCTGAAAATGATGTCTACCGCTTTTGTGAAATCGCCTGAAAAGTATATATTTTCAGACGTTCAAAATCAAGTGTCTAATAAATGATAATGCTCCGACGGATCGGGGGCTATGCGCCGCTGATATGTACCGCAGTCCGGCTTTTGGCCGCTACTTCTTTTTGGATTGTTTCAGGTCAGAGGCGGACAACCTGAGTATAACCGAATCTCCCACGGTTACGATATCATCCAGTTTGATCTTGTATTTCTTGTTTAAACCGGCGTTAATGACCGCATATTTAACGGTTCCCGATACGATATCGATATCCAGGTCGGCCATTTTGCCTATTTTATCTCCGTGCGAACCGATTACTTCCTTTCCCAGAAATTTCTTAACCAGCATATTACCTCCGCGTTTCCATGATCACCGGTACTGTATTTTTGTACATTATTATACAATTATTAATTGACATGGCAAGCAGATTTGGTTGAATCTATAGTGTAAGCGGAGGGAAATGTTTTACATAATATGTGGTGACGACGGTTACCGCTGTCACCAGGCGTTGAACGAGATAAAGGCAGGCCTGGGCAGCCCGGACATGGTGTCGGTTAATACTACGGTACTGGATGGACGCAAGCTGATTGACAGGACACTGACCGACGTATGCAGCGTAGTACCATTTATGTCTTCCAGCAGGCTGGTGATTGTGGAAGGGTTGCTCAGGCGTTTCCAGCCCGGCGACAGGCAGTCGAGATCCAATAGTGGTGGGGAGGAGGCCAGACAGCTACTCAGAGAATGGCAGAACATATTCGAATACATCAAAACCATGCCGCAGACAACGGTGCTGGTACTCTTCGATGCAGACCTTGATCCAAAAGCTGTCAACCAGCTTTTTAAGTCATTAGCCCCTGCGGCTGACCGGGTTTTCCAGTTGAACGAGATAAAGGGCAAGGAGTTGTCAGCCTGGATCAAAGATTACGCAGTCAAAAATGGGGGCAAGATCTCGTCAGGCGCCGTATCCCTGCTGGCCGACTACATAGGGGGCGATTTGTGGTCGCTTACCGGTGAGCTCAACAAGCTGATGACCTATTGTGAGGGCCGTGAAATAAACGACAACGATGTCAGGGAGATCTCCAGCTTTGCACGGGAGGAAAGCATCTTCGCGCTGGTTGACGCGGTGCTGGAGGGAAGAATTAAGGATGCGCAACTAATGCTGCACCGTATGCTCAAATACGGGACAGCCCCGCAGCAGATATTGACCATGATCGAGCGACAGCTCGCCATCATCCTGAGAGTAAAAGAGCTGAGCCATGGGAACCAGCAGGAGATCCGGGAGAGCCTCGGGCTTCATCCCAGATATCCACTGGAGAAAACCCTGCGGCAGGCCAGGACATTTACCATCCCCCGGCTGCGCAAAGCGTTTCACGCGCTGCTGGATACTGATGTGGCTATTAAGACGGGAAAATATGAGGACGACCTCGCGCTCGATCTGCTGGTAATTGAGCTTTGCAAGTAGGGTGTAAAGGCCAAGATTTTCAAACCTTGGTATGCTATTGGAAGAGCCCTTCGCGGAATATATCAAACTGCTATGTGTTCGGTCCTTGCAATGATCTCGTTCTGGATCTCGTATCCCAGATCCACAAAATATGCGCTGTATCCGCCGACCTTCACAATGACGTTCCTATAATTCTCCCTGTCCTTCTGTGCCGCTTTTAGCACCTCGGTGGAAACCACCGTTGGCTGAAGCTGTTCGCCCCCCATCTGAAAATAGGTTTTTAACAGGGCAATCCATTTATTCCTGGTATCCTCTGTTTGGCCGATGGAAGACGGATGTAATCTGATGTTCACCGCACACCCCATGACATTGGAAAAATCAATGGCAGCCACCGAGCGTAGCACGCCGGTAATGCCGCATTTTTCAACGTTATAAGGACCACAACTGGCTGCATAAGGTTTTGCAGCCTTCCTACCGTCCGGGGTAGCAATGGAAATGCGGCCGTCATACGTATGTGTGGTCATACTGTTTATAAACGGCGCGTAAAAGCCACCTTTATATGTCCGGTAGAGGAAAGTCTCCTCGAAAATACGTTTCGTCACCCGATGTGCAATGGCATCGGACTCGGGATTTCCATTGCCCCATTTGCCATCCACGTCATTTATCCATTGATGGATATTCTCATATCCCACGAAATTTTTATCGATAGCGTTTAAAAGATCCTTGAAAGTAAAACGTTTTTGCTCAAATATAAGTTTTTTTATTACGAAGAGCGAGTCCACAACGTTTGCGATGCTGTTCATGAAGAGAATGCCTTCAAGATCATATACAGCTCCTCCGGATGTCACATCCCTTCGGCTCTCAAGACACCCTCCCATGAACGCCGAGATGTAGGGCGCAGGAAGATGTTCGGCATACAGCCTGTCCCGTATGTGAGATGCCTTGACGATTTTCTGAATTTGAAAGGCTGTTTGTTCTATATACGCATCAATCAATTGATCAAAGGATGTAAAGCTATCAGGGTCTCCGGTCTTAAGCCCTGTGCCTTCAATAGTGCCTATCGGTGTTTGCGAATCACCATTGCGAAGAGTAATGTCCAGAATCCTGCTTAATAATAATGCCGAGAATGCTTCCCCGCCGGTCTTGCCGGGAGCGACCATATCAACACAGCCAGTGATAGCATATCCAACTGCGTCTTCATGCGACAATCCGCGTTTTTCCAGAGCACCAATGCTTACTTCGTCGTTCATTACTGAGATGCTCGAGTTTCCCTGATGATGAAGCTCGGCTAGCTTCAGGAAAAGTTCAGCAGGTGAGTCCTTGTGGAGCCGTACCATGAAATTCAACGCCGCCTTCGAATCGCCCGCTGCCTCGAGCATCACATACGTGAGCTCATTGGTGGCATCCTTCCTATCCGCTGTAAGTCCGCCCATCGTTACCGGCTCAGATCCTTCGTATCTTTGAGTAAAATAACTTGTGAAGTTGGAATATGGCCGCATATTGTGGCTCATGACCTTGAGGAAAAGTTCCTCAAGTAATTCACGTGCTTCTTCCCTGGTGATCTTTTTCTCTTCGACATCCTTCTGATAATACGGATAAAAAAGTTGGTCGAGTCTTCCCGGTGCGTGTACGTTGAACGGAATCGCGAGCTCCACCGCCGTCTTAACGGTCCAATATGATTGAACTGCCTCCTTAAAGCTCCGTGGCGGATATAAGGGCACTCTTTTACATATATCCAGTTGCTCATTTAAAACTTTTTGTCTCTCTGGATCTTTGTCTTGCTGGAGTTCGAGTGCTATCCTTTCCACCACTCGTTTTGAATAAGTGATAACCCCTTCCAACGCGAGATCAATGGAATGTAAGAATTCACGTTGATCCGATGATAAATCACTTTTATCAAGTAATGCTTGAACATCCTTACGCATTTGCAGGATACCTTTTTTCAACGGCGTCACATGGTCCAGTATAAGATGCCCCTGCCATGTGCCTATTGCGCAGCCGGTTGAGATGATTGTGTCATTCCTGGAAGTAGTGGATGGAAGCGCTGACGAGAAGCTAAGAATATCTCCGGTATAAACATCCGAACTCTCCAACGCTTTTCTCAGAAGATCAGTGATGGTTTTTCCGCTCCAATAAGGGAGAAGCTCTTTATGAAGTTCCTTTTTGTCGGCTAAGGCAATTTTATATGGATTGATTTTGCGGCTGTACATCGGACTCAATCCAATGCTCGGCATCGCCACACCCACATTGGCAGTGTGTTTAATATTCCTGTAGAGGGTCAATAAACCGTAGCGCGAAAGCATGCTCCGGACAAATCTCAAGTTTGATCTGGCCAGATGCCCTGCCATCGAAAGCCTGCCCAGCTCAATCCTTAAGGTCTCATTGAAAAGCCCCCGCTCAATATCAATTGGAATTCCCAGATAATATTCTGTCCATGTACCGCAGATCCTATCGTCAGGATCCAGGTTTATACGCATTTTCTCATATACATTTTTCATGGAGAGAGCTACCCGTTCACCCGGCGAAAACTCACTCTTGTCTGTTTCACGCCACTTTTCGGTATAATATCGCGCACGTTCAATGGAGATGCCCGGCATATCCTCAAGGTACCTGCGTCGGATCCGTTTAATGCGTTCCGATGCCTCATCCTTCATATACATCTGATGTCTCCTCCTACTACTATTATGCCTACTTTTAACCTTTATGTGAGTAAATTACGGCTGCCCTATAGCATTAATTACCTGTTGCAAACCGCTTCAAAGGAGCGATACTCAAATTCATTTTTAATTGTTTCAATATCCTCATCAGTGAGATCACCCATATCCTTGTAGATTGCTCCTTTGCCCATTTTTTCATACTTTGTCTTCGCCATTTTGTTGTACGGCATAAGGTGCACGGGTCCAGAGTAGCCGACTTGTTTCAGAAAGTTAACAATCGCATCGATTGAGTCATGATCAGCATTGAAACCGGGAATAAGGGGCACCCGTGGAATAATCCTCTCGCTGCCAACACGGGAGTATATCACCTTGAAATTGGATAAAATTCTTTCATTGGACACGCCAGTGAATGTCTTGTGAGTCTCAGGATTTATATGTTTGATGTCAAAGAGGAAAAGATCAACATGATTGACAAGATCATCAATCAGCGCCTCACCGAAAAACCCACAGGTCTCAATTGCTGTGTGAATGCCACGATTTTGAATTAACTGTAGCAATTCCAGTAAAAAGTCAGCCTGCATAGTCGGCTCTCCGCCTGATATGGTAATCCCACCACCCGAGTTATTAAAAAAGATTCTATCGCTCTCCACAATCTTGATGATTTCAGAGGCCGACATCTCTTTGCCGATTAATTCCGTGGCGCCGCTCTGGCAGACCTCTATACACTTCCCGCAGACCTTGCAGAGTTCTTTATCTCTTATGATTCCTTCCTTTTTTATAAGATGAATCGCTTTTTGCGGACAGATCTTTACGCACTTCCCACACCCCTTGCAACGCTCATTAAAATATGAGATCTCAGGTTGCAGTCTGTGGGATTCCGGATTATGGCACCAGGCACACCTCAGTGGGCAGCCTTTCAGGAACACGGTGGTACGGATGCCGGGGCCGTCATGAATTGCATAGTGCTGAATGTCGAATACTATTCCTGAAGTCATTTCCTCTATACCAACCTGTGTTCTGATCTAGAAATAATCTCCTCCTGAATCTCATATCCGAGATCTACAAAGCAGGCACTATAGCCGCCCACCTTTACAACCACATCCATGTGGTTCTCGGGATTCTTCTGGGCCGCCCTCAGCACCTCAGTGGAGACCACGGTGGGCTGAAGCTGTTCGCCACCCATACCAAAGTATGTCTTGACCAGGGAAACCCACTTCTTTCTGGCTTCTGCATCTTTTCCGATTGCAGAGGGGTGCAATCGGAGATTGACTGGAGCTCCGAGCACGTTGGTGAAATCGATTGCGGCCACTGAACGAAGCACTCCCGTCGGCCCGTGCCTGTCAACATTGTAAGGAGTACAGCTCGAGGCAAAAGGTTTACCACCTTTCCTACCATCGGGAGTCGCAATACAAATGCGCCCGTCGTAGGTGTGAGAGGTCATGCTGTTGACAAACGGAGCGATAAATCCCCCCTTGTAGGTGCGGTATTTGAACGTCTCGGTAAATAAACGGGTGGTAAGCTTCCTGGCAAAATCGTCTGATTCTGGATTGCCATTGCCCCACTTACCTTCCACACCCTGGATCAAGCTATACATGCGCTCATAGCCTCTGAAGTTGTTGTCGATAGCATTCAAAAGTTCTTTGAAGGTAAACGTACGTTGCTCAAAAATAAGTTTCTTGATCACATAGAGCGAATCCACCACATTGGCGATGCTACTCAGAAAGAGTATGCCCTCAAGATCGTAGACACCGCCACCCCTGGTGACATCCTTTTTCTTTTCCATACAACCTTGGATGAATGCCGACAGATACGGGGCCGGAAGATATTCAGCATAGAGCCGATCTCTAATGATGGACGCCTTTGCAATCTTCTCGATCTGGAAGCCAGCCTGTTTGACATATGCATCGACAAATTCGTCGAAAGAAGAAAATTTATCAGGGTCGCCGGTTTGGATCCCGGCTTTCGCCACCTTACCTACAAGGGTCTGGGCATCCCCGTTTCTCAACGTGATATCCATGGTACGACAGAGAAGAAAAGCCGAAAACGAGATACTGCCCATCTTGCCGGGCACGCACAGGTCAACACAACTTGCCATGGCATATTCCAGGGCGTCCTTGTGGGGAAATCCTCGCTTCTCCATGGCTTTGATGCAGACGTCATCATTTATCATGGAAACACCGGAGTAACCGTTATAGTACATGTCAGCTAACTTCATATACAGCTTGTCAGGGGTATTCTGGTTAAAGCGAACTACAAAATTCAGTACAACCTGGGACTGTTTTGCAGCATCCAGTATTACGTGAGTAAGCTCGTTACATAAATCCTCTCCGTTTTCTGTTTGCCCGCCCAGCGTGACTGGTTCTGAGCCTTCGTAGCGGCTAGCAAAGTAGGCGGTGAAATTGGAATAGGGCCGCATATTGTGGCTCATGATCTTCAGGAATAGTTCCTGTAGAAGCAAACAGGCTTCGTCCCTGGTGATACGACCTTCGGCTATATCGTTGCGATAATAAGGATAAAAGATCTGGTCGAGCCTGCCAGGCGTATGAACATTGAATGGAATGGCAAGCTCGACTGCTGTCTTTACGGTCCAATACGACTGCACCGCCTCGCGGAAGGTGCGCGCTGGATTAAGAGGTACATGCTCACAGGTCTCCTTCATCTCCGTGAGGATACGTTTTTGCTCTGGATTTTTCTCGCGCTCCATCTCTTGATTGAGCTTTTCGGCCAACCTGCGGGCGTAGATCATCACTCCTTCCAGTACGATATCGATGGATTTGAGGAATGCGCTTTCATCAGAACTGATGTTACCGTTCCGTTCGATTGATTCCTGAACTTCAGAGCGCATGCCGATGAGACCCTGTCGCAGATACTTCTCATGGTCGAGAATCACATGTCCCTGCCAGTTGCCGGTCACAGCGCCCGGTGAGATGAACGTGTTGTCCCTGGAAGTAGTGGATGGAAGCGCTGCCGAGAAGCTCAGGATATCTCCGGTGTAAACATCCGAGTTCTCCATCGCTGTTTTCAAAAGATCCACAAGGGTTTTTCCCTTCCAGTACGGAAGGAGTTCCTTTTGGAGAACTTTTTTATCAGCAGGCCGAATTGTGTAGCGGTTGATTTCCCTTTTGTCCATGGTCCTCGTTCCAATACTCGGCATAGCTGCGCCAACAGCCTGAGCTTGCCTCAGGCTTCGATAAAGACCGGAGATTCCATATTTCTTTATCATGAATAAGAGAAATTTAAGATTTGATCTTATGAGATAAAAGATCATTGAAGATTTATCTAACTCGATCGCAAATACCTCATTGAATAGACCGCGTTCAATGTCGATGGGGATTCCCAGGTAATTTTCTGTCCAGGTACCGGCAATCCTGTCGTCAGAATCTACACAGAAATTCATGTTCTCATAGACATTTTTCATTGCCGTTGCCACCCTGGTCCCAACAGGAATATTGCTGTTCTCAGTTTCGCGCCACTTCTCAGTGTAATACCCTGCACGTTCAATCGAGATAGCCGATAAATCTTTGAGATACCGTTTGTGAATTCTCCTTATCCTCTCACTGTCCCGGGCTGCGATATTCACAGCATTTTCCTCCTTAATTATGACTATAGAATCGCGGGCTAAGGCACTCTTCCGGGTACCTCAACTGCTGAATATAATCCGCCGGCATGCCTATTATTAATTGTAAATGAAGTAGATTCATTAAGTCAAATATTAGTAATACCCATTCTTGTTCTTAAAGGATAAAGTAATATGCGAATACAATACAGTTTTTCAGGCATTTTATAAATGCTTGACATATTTATACGAGTGGTGTTTAATTGAATGTGGTTCGGTTAAGCTGGCGAGTCGCTAGGCTGCACGACTCGCCAGCAGCAGGCGGTCGTTTTTAAATGTACGATTTCAAAAGTCAGAGGTCTTTTAAATATCAGCAACGAGCATCCATAGTATAAACTTTATGGGTTATTATCTTATTTGGGGGGATTGTTTATGAAAGACGATCAGCAGGTACTGGCTGTAAACACGGTCAAAGGCAGCGAACATGTATCTATGGGCGAAAAGTTGGGTTATGGCGCAGGCAACTTTGCTTTTAACCTGGCGTTTCAGGTTGTCGCCATTTTCCTGATCTACTTTTATACTGATGTGTTTATGATCAGCGCGGCCGTTGCGGGGACTATCTTTTTTGTGTCAAAGGCCTGGGATGTTGTCTTCGATCCGGTGGTGGGATACATTTGTGATCATACAAAATCACGATGGGGGAAGAAACGCCCATATATTTTGTTCGGGTCGCTATTATTGGGTGTTTCGACGATATTGCTTTTCGCCTCCCCGAACCTTTCACAAACAGACCGGGTAATCTATGGATTTGTTACATTCATAGTTTTCTGTTCGACAATCACCGTCGCGAATGTCCCTTATGGTGCCCTTACGGCCGATCTCACACTGGATGCCCACGAGAGGTCGTCAATCTCAGGTATTTCCATGGCCTTCGCGCTTGCAGGAACGCTTGTTGCAGCTGGTGCAACGAAGCTACTTGTGGGATGTTTTGCTAACGAAGTTACCGGATTTCGAGCTATGGGGATAATGTATGCGGTTATTATCGTTGGCCTGCTTCTTATTACGTTTGCGAGTGTCAAAGAAAGAGGTTTTTCTTCGGGAGAGATTAAGCAGCCGCTTAAGAAGGATGTGGCGCTTTTAGTAAAAAATAGCCCCTTTCTCATACTTACCGCAGCGACAACTCTGATGATGGTTGGGGTAAGCATCGTGGCAGTGGTGGTAAACTATTATTTTAAATATAACCTCCAGGCTGAAGGGATGATCCCCATCGCCTTTCTCATACTTTTTGTCACCGCGGGGATTTTCCTGCCTCTTTTCGTGTTTATTTCCAAAAAGAAGAGCAAGAAATTCGCCTTCAATATCGGCCTGGCAATTTTCGCTATCGCCCTGGTATTGCTGTATTTTATAGGTGATAAAGGCACTGGATATGTAATTCCTATCTTGTTCCTGGCCGGAGTGGGAATGGCTACAGTTTACCTCAGCCCGTGGTCGATGATTCCCGATACGGTTGAATACTCCCAATGGAAGACAGGGCTACGCAGGGAAGGAATACTTTATGGTTGTTTCTGGGTCAGCTTTAAAATAGGAGCCGCGCTTGCGGGTTTTATTGCCGGGCAATGCCTCACTCTGGCGAACTATGTTCCAAACATTGCACAGAGTGAGGGCACACTATTTATGATCAAGCTTTTAATCACTGCTGTGCCACTCATTTTCATTCTGGCTACTATTGCGCTTATATCTTTCTATCCCATCAATGCGGAAATGCATCGTAAAATGCTGGATGAGATCAAGTCAGTAGCCTGATTGTTAACAACAAGGCCGTGTAATGGGATTATAAGATAGTCCGTTGCATGCTGGAATATTAGTTGTCTATGCGTGATAAGGCACATCATTACACTAGCCCAGTAATCCGGGCTGGTTGCTTTTAAGTTTTTTTCATTCTGACCAAGAAGGCCTGGTGCCTTTTGGTGATTTAGTGATGTCTTGGTATAATGAATATTATTCACTCAGCTAATTTTTGAAATGGATGTTTATTAATTAAAGCCATGAATTTAAGAGCAAGAACCTTAGAGGACAAACAGCAAAAAAAACAGAAGATCCTCGAGGCGGCGAAAGAGCTTTTCTTCAGTGATGGCTACTACGGCACTGCTATCGAAATGATCACTGAAAGAGCTGGTGTAAGTACGGGAACCTTCTACCTGTATTACAAGAACAAAATAGAGATCTTTAAAGCCCTGCAAGATGAAGGTCTTGATATTCTCACCGATGAGATTACAAAGGTTATATCATGGCCCGGCATGAGTTCCCTTGCGAAAATCTCTGAGATTGCTCGGACCTATTTTCGCTACTATAATGACCACCGGAAATACTTCGATATAATGGCCGTTTTAAGTGCAACACCGGATGATCTCAAGGAAACGCAAACTGAGATTGGCAGGATCATAGACAGTAAGGCGTCCAATTTATTGAAGATGATTGAAGGTGTATTTAAAGATGGCGTAGAGAGTGGTGAATTTGTCCCGATGGATACATGGAAAACAACAAATGTGTTCTGGGGGTTAATGGATGGGCTTATTCTGCTCGAGGAGCGGAATAATGTAGTCAATGTGATAGGGGTTGGATTGGAAGATCTGATTAAACAGGCACTTAAAATGACATTCTACGGCATAGTCAAACAGTGACCTGGCTCTTATTATAGATCAACAGAAGTTAGAAGCTCCCCGGGAATTCATTCGCTCATCGTCTAAATACCCTGACTTGCTCCCCCCTTCCCCCCAGGCTTCAGATCCTTTTCGCGCGGCATACCATCAGTTCCGATATATTAATTGACAAATGAACCTGGTTCAATTAATATTCAGGCCAGAGTTGCAAACAAAGCATTTCTCGATTGTTTTGGAAAATCGGTGGGCGGTTCGTTTCACTGTATTCCAGAATAAACAGGTTGTGATTTCAAATAGACGGGTTGAATTCAGATTATTGTAAACAGGAGGGGATAGATAATGATTAAAACCGACAATAAACAGAAAATGACATCCATCGAGCGGGTAAACTCTATTTTAAACAGGCAAAAGATCGACAGGGTGCCTTTTTTCCCCTTTTCGCTGGGCTTCAGCGCTAAGAACGTCGGTTACCCTGCAGGAACAGCATACAGTGAATCTGGTGTAAGCTTTGAGGCTCAACTACGGACGCAGCAGATGTATGGACATGACCAGGACCCCTTTTTCGGCAGTGCTGTTTATGGAACGAGTGAGTTTGGTGGCGAGGTGGAGTTTCCGATTGAAGGTTCGATTCTCTGGCCAAGAATTATACGTTACCCGGTGCAGTCTCTGGCAGATATTGATGAGTTGAAGTTGCCGGATTCGCGGACAGCGGGCAATCTTCCTAAGGCGCTGGAGTTTTCGAAAATGCAGGCGAGCCATGGTAGTTTAATAAGTCTCGTGGTAGGTGGTGTATTTACCACGGCGGGCAACATTTGTGATATAAAAAATCTGTGTATGTGGATAGCGAGGGAACCAGAAGCAGTCCACAGGGTTATACAGCTGGCGGCAGATCACATCTTAAGTGTAGTCAGGCTGTGGGTTGAGGTCTTCGGCACGCGACGAATGTTGGTACAAATATGGGAACCCACTGCAGCAAATTCCGTTATCTCGGCACACCATTTCGAAAAATTCGTATTGCCCTACCAGCAGAGGCTGCATCAGGGGATACTGGGATTGGGCATAAAGCATATTTTATGCCATATCTGCGGAGAGCAAAATAAGAACCTGCCTTTATGGAGCCAGATGCCAATGGGCAATCCGGGAATCGTCAGCCTTGGGCAGCAGGTTGATCTTACTCAAGGAATAAAATACTTTGGACTACAAAATATTGTTGCCGGCAATCTCGATACTTCGCTTGTTGCCTACGGGGCAGCCGATAAAGTCTATGAGGCAGCTAAAAAATGCATACTGGCCGGTAAGGATGCTCCTAATGGATATATCCTCATGACGGCCTGTGAGACTCCGTCGTCGACTCCGCCATATAACTTCTATATGCTGACAAAGGCTGTTAATGATTTCGGATTTTACGATTAGAGGATTGACAATTAACTTGTTTAGTGTTCGACGTTGTTAATTACCATGCAGCAATAAGTTAACAATGTGGTACCAAATGTACGATAATCACCACTCGATCAAACTTCTGATAATAAGAAGTGAATTCGTAATTTCGAGAAAGATCAGCCAATATATTTGTGATGAAAGCTGATCGGTTTAAGTAAATTTCTCGCAGAGATAGACGGCCGCCACGGCATCTTCTCCATGGGCGTCGCAGCCCATCTGTTCTGCCAGGCTTGGTGTGGTGCAGGCGCCGCCAATGATGATTTTAATCTGGTCACGAAGGCCGGCCTTTGATAGCTCCTCAATCGTAGATTGCAAGGAGACAACCATGGGTGAGAGCAGCATTGAAAGAGCTACGATTTTTGCCTGGTGTTTGCGCACTGCTTCGACAACCTGCTGAGAGGAAACATCGTACCCCAGGTCGATCACCTCAAAACCTGCGGCGCTCAGCATCATACCCACCAGATTCTTACCAAGGTCATGGATATCTCCTTTGACGGTTGCTAATACCACCGTGCCTTTGCCCTGAATACCGGTATTGGTCAGCAATGGTTGCAGCGGAACCAGACCAGCTTTCATCACCTCGCCTGCCAACAATAGTTCGGTCAGGAAATATTCACCGGACTGGAAACGCTCACCCACCTTCCTCATGCCGGAACTAAGGCCATCTTTCAGTACAGAGAACGGATCGGCTCCTGCCTTGAGAGCAGCGCGTACTTTGCCTTCCACTCCATCGATATCCAGGTTGACAACTGTATCCAGTACCTCTTGTATAGCCTCACGTTCGTTCATTACGCACCTCGTAGATTTCAATCTAATTTGTAACTGGATAAACCCCGTAGCGATGGGTAAATTCAATCATCCAGCGAGTATTCGCTACTTTCACCGCATAGTTAGAATTGGTCTTACCCATGATAAATCCACCATCTCCAGCGGCAGCTTGAATCGCCGATTTTACCGCATCCTCGACCTCCTCACGCGTACCCTGGCTCATCACATGGGAGATGTCAAGGTTACCAAAAATGCACATCTTCTTTCCTACCCGTTTTTTCACATTCGCCAGGTTCACGCCGGCAGTTGGTTCCAACGCTTGTGCACCATCGAAGCCCCAATCCACGAAAAGATCCAGGAGTTGGTTCACGTTGCCGCAACAATGGATGACGATCTTCAAGCCGCGTTTGTGAGCCTCTTCGGTGATTCTCCGCAGGCTGGGACCGAAAAATTCATCCAGCATGCGTGGTGAAACCATCGGGCCGCTTTTATAGGCCATATCGTCCTCGTAAACTAAAGCCGGCATCCCCGCGTCGGCTGTTGCATGGATGGTAGCCAGGTATATATTCTCGTAATATTTTGCCATGCGCCTTACGAAGTCGGGATTGCGGTGTAACGCAACGGAGAAGGCCGTCAAGCCCATACCCCCGGAGGACGCCTCCCATAACCCGGCACACGACAGGCTGCCCAGAAGATAAATCCGCTCGCCATAGCGTTTTTGAAGGTCTGCTAAGACGGGGTACAGTATCTTATACAATCTATCGGGAGTGGGGTGAGGCCAGCCATCCCATAGTGCCGGCGTGGTCAGCAATCCTTGACGGTACATAGGTGTATCCACATTCCCGTCAGGGTCGGCCACCAGATCATATAGTTTGCCCCAGATGTCGGTTGCCTGCTTGTTACCCTTTAAATTGAAAATCGCCGAGTATCCCGCCAAGGCACAATCGTATCCCAGAGCTATATCGGCTTCAATTTTTTTTGACATAAATTTCTCTACCTGTCGATTAGACCAGCCAATACGATTTATCAGCGGGGTAGCCAGTTTGAATAGCATTCCTGACATGCCTTTTTGTATCACGTGTATTGGAACGGCCTTGTTTTTCTCACCCAGGATTTCGTAAATCTGGTTCTGTATCACGGTCTCGGAGTAGATAGGAACACGGTCAGGCATCCCCAAATTGAGTGCGATTGCGGTTCGTTCGTTACAGTTCATATGCCACTCCTTATACCTCCCAGCAAAGCGTAATTCTTTTACAGCCCTGAACTCAATCTTAAATGAATACAGTTCATTTGTCAATAGTCGGCTCAGTTGATGCACTGTGAAAAAGCGCTGAAGTCCGCTCAGGAGGGAGTACAAGTCGGGAGTATTCAACAGGAGTTAACCTTCCGTAGAATTACAGAAGAATGAAATCAGTTTTCAAATATGAACTAACTGGCTATGAGCCGGATACCCTTGACCGCAATTCACTACGAAGATTTTGTATGTCTCTCGGGACGCATATAAGTGCTACTACGGTAAAGATAAAGCATATGGTCCATGCGCTAGTGCAGATACTGAAAATAGCTGTACCCAGCGAAGCATTTACTGTTATGAATCCTGCCAGCGCCGGGGCGAATGCAGAGCCGATCTGCTCCAGGAAGTTGTTGATCGACTGGGCAGTGCTGCGAACCTCGGGCTCCGTAATGTCGTATATTGTCGCAACCCCGTTCGGATTCGCCATCGGCATGAAAAGGGCGGCCAACCCCAGGGAAATTTCGAAGAATGTGTTTTGAGAATTGGGAGTCATAATTGCCAGGGCGAGAAACACTGTGCCCAGCAGGATACCGATTGCTGAGACAAAAAGACGTCCCCTCTTCCAATGATGAAATAGCCTGTCACCGATAGCGCCTCCGATGGGGTAGCCGGCCGAAAGCACAAGCACGACGATAAACATGACCATGAACATCTTCTCCGGCGAATAGCCGCGCTCTGTCTCCAGATAGCGGAAGAACCAAAAGGTGATCACCTGCCAGGGGATTACACCGAAGAAGCTGTCAGCATAAAGTGCCATCAGCGTAGGTTTTTTAATCAGTTTGCCGACAGCCTTCCAGTTAAATTTGACACTGGACACTGCTCCCGTCTCTGCAAATTCGGGCTCGGTTCCCCCGCGTGCGGGCTCTTTGAGAAAGAAGTAAATGACCAGGGAAAGTAGTATTCCCACGGCGCCCGTGACAATAAAGATATTGCGCCAGCCGATCAAAGTCAGCAGGAAGATACCCAGTACCATGCCCAGCAAATAGCCCATGGGCTGCGCCAGGCCGAGGATTCCATTGACTTTACCTCGTTCTTTGGGCTCGAAATAATCCGCCACCGTGTTATAGATGCCCGGGTAGCATGAATCGTCGATGCCCGTACTGGCACGGCTGATCAGGAAAAGAGGATAGGTTCGCGCCAGCGCGCTTATCCAGGTTGTCGATCCCCATATAAACGATGCCAGGGCTAGCAGCTTTGTGCGGCTGAACATATCGAAAAGGAAGCCCCAGAGCGGATAAAAGATCGCGCCCACCACGATGGCGCCGGAAAACACCAGCCCCATCTCCGCTTCGTTAATGCCGAAAGTCTCCATGATGGGTGTGGTGAGCGGGCCGATAAGCAGCTTATCGGCCTGATGTAATAAGATAAAGAAGAAAAATGTGGCGACTACCAGCCAGCGGTGCCTGTGTATCTGCATATCAGCCTCCCTTTCTAATGTGATAGGATCCGAGCCGGGTTTTCCACCGTCATCCTCCGAATATCAAACTCATCTATACCCGCCAGTCGCAGCGAGGGTATGACAAAGTCTGTCAGACGGCAATATCCTTCACCACCATATCGCCGTGTCAGGATCTTGAGATATACATCCGTTCCCAGCACGATCTGTGATGCATAGCCGGCCTTGAGAAGCGAGACGAGCCCGCCGAGGCGCTGCCAGTCAGCAACAGCGGTGATTCCGACCGGCTCTCCATCCTGGAAATGCCCGAATGAATCGATCGATATATTAAAGCCCCTGCCAAGTAACTCCCAGGCCAAATCGGTGTTTAACTTCCATGACTCAGGATCGGTAATGAGGATTCTTAAGTCGCGGGGCACGAAGAAAAGGTCGTTGTGTGCGATTACGGCCTTCTCGGGATTCATGCCCTCGTCAAGCATCACTCTGACTACCTCACGAACGTTTTCAACCGCGTCGAGAGGAGGGTGCACTGACAGGGCGATGCCCGTCTCGTTGGACACTCTTACGGCAGCTCTCAGCAATTTTTTCTGCTGCTCGCTGAACGGTTCGGCATTGAATATGCCGGTGTCGGTTATAGCAACTTTTATATGCCCGGCCCTTATTCCTGTATCTTCGATGCTGTTTTCGATCTCTGCCCACATATATTTCATATAATCGCTCATCGCCATGTCTCTGAACTGCTCCGGCCATGAGTCTTCCGCATAGAGCCCGGTCGAGGCGATAATATGAACACCGGTTTTCCGTGATATGCGCTGAAGGGCGGGGATATTGCAGCGCAAACCCGGAGCGCTCATATCCACAACAGCCCTGCCGCCTGAAGCTGCGAAATTCGTCAGTTCAGATTCAATCAATCCTTCGTCGCTCATATCCAGGGCGTCTTTTGAGAGGATGTGAGCGTGCTTTAGAATACCGAGATTATCCAGTTTCACCGGATCGTTGGCTGCGACGGGGGCATCCGCTGGAATAAGGTTCTCGTACCTGCGGCGGCAGAAGCCCGCATCGCAGACTGTATGCTCGTGCATAGAGGTGAAACCGAGGTCACCCGGCGCTATAGATCCCAGTACGGTGGTTATCTGCGTCATTTTCCTCCCGTTTTTCGGGTTATATCATCAAGTAAATATGTAATACTCATACTTTCACCCAGGCTCTCTTTTTTACCGAGCTGACGATAGCTTCTAATATCATCATTTCATCCACACCGTTGTTAAAGGTAGGCCGGGGCAGCGTCCTTTTTCTGTCCCGCCCGCCCGCTTTAACATCTTCATAAAAATCTTTGAACAGATTCAGAAGCGCATCATGGTAGCCCAGCGGATGCCCCGCCGGCAGGGAGGCGTATGAACCCGATTCCGCATTCTGTAAGGCAGGACCTTCGATTAATATTTCATTGGGCTTATCTCTGTACCCGATCCACAATCGGTCGGAACGGCGGTGGTCCCATGCCAGCGAATAATCCGACCCATATACCTGTATCTCGGTATCGGATTTACGTCCTGTGGCCACCTGGCATGTGGTAAATGAGCCAGGCGCCCCGCTTGATAGGCGGAAAAGGATAGCTGCATAGTCCTCAAGCTCGACTCTGACCTCACGGGACTTAATATTTCCAGCTTTTTCAAAAGCGATAACCTGCTGCAGCGGTTTATTACGCACCGGGATAAGAGTGGAGAAATCAGCCATAACCTCGGTGATCTTCATCCCGGTTATAAATTGCACCAGATCGAACCAGTGGCTGCCCAGATCGGCTGCCGTATTGGACGGTCCTGATTCTTTGCGTTCCAGTCGCCAGGACCAGTCATCCGGACGCGACAGCCAGTCCTGGAACCATGTTCCGGTTACCATCCGGATCTGTCCCGCCTGGCCATAGAGAACACGTGATGCCATCTCCAGAATCAGAGGATAGTAGCGATAGCAGAAATTGATGCCGGTTACGGTCCCTGTTTTCCCCGCCAGCATGGCCAGCTCTTCGGCCTCTGCTACTGTCATTGCCAGTGGCTTCTCTGAAAGAACATGCTTGCCCGCCTGGATAGATGCCTTATTCATCACATAATGTAGTCGGTTCGGCGAGCAGGTATGTACCACGTCGATTGATCTATCTTCAACAACCTCCTGCCAGTTTGTGTAAATCTTCTTTATATCGTATTTAGCGGCGATTTGCTTCGCCAGGCTCATATTGGCATCGCACACACCTGTCACCCTCACATTGCCCAGGCGGCGCAGCGCTTCAATAGTCAGCGGACCGATGTAGCCGGTGCCGATGACGGCGGCATTAATCATGAACGCCCTCCACTTATTGCCTGCAGTTTAAACCGATTCATGTACAGCTTTATTGAACTCCTCAGCCTTGCGCTCTATCTCCTCGTCGGTGGACAGCGGATTAATGCCGAAGCCTGATCCCAGTCCCCGGTCGACAACACCGACAGAAAGGTTAATCGCGCGTTCCAGCAGATGATCCGTCACGGGCAGCATGCCCTTGCGGTACTCCTGTTTGCAGGGGTATGATGCGCAATTATAGGGACAGCCGTGCCCGGTAATCATTTGCTTGCCCAGTATCTGTTCCATATTGTTGTAGACATGCCAGCCGCTTTTCGATACGGTGGTTGTATCCAGTTTCCCCGCCACCCGTTCGGCCACCTGTTTTGAGGGCAAGAACACCGTCAGCAACGTATTGCTTTCGCCTGCAAGGTCATTGATGGTACGGAATGTCAGGTCGCGCAACACCCCGATCCGCTGTTTGAAACGGCTCTTGAGGTAGCGCAGGCGTTCAGTGATCATATCGATCTTGCGGAACTGGGCGATGAGCACTGCGCCCGTGAGCTCATTCATGCGGTAGTTTTGGCCGATGATCGACCGGTTGCCTATTTCCACTCCAGCCCGGTTGGGGAAATGACCGTGATCATGGTAGCCGAATGCACGGAAGTAGAGGTCGTCGTCGTCGGTAACCACCATGCCGCCATCCCCTGCGTTGATGGTCTTGAAGATGTTGAATGAGTAGATGCCTATCTTGCCTATGGTGCCGACCCGCTTGCCCCGATAAGAGGCGCCGAAAGCCTGCGCCGCATCCTCGATTAAAAAGATATTATGTTTTCCGCCGATTGCGCACAACCGTTCCAGGTTACAGGGATTTCCCAGCATATGCACGGCCATGATTGCCTTTGTGCGCGGTGTAATCTTCCGCTCCACATCGTCTGCATCAAGAGTCAGGCTCTCGTCCACCTCGGCCAGCACGGGAACCGCCCGAGCCACGATGACAGAGGAGATCGAAGCGATAAAAGTATATCCCGGTACAATAACCTCGTCGCCGGGGCCGATGCCCAGTGCCGAAAGCGCTGTGATGAGTGCTGACGTGCCCGAAGTGACCGCCAGGGCATGCCTCGTGCTGAACTTCTCCTGTACCATCTCCTCCAGCGTCTTTACCTTGCGCTTGAATGCGGGGTTCTTACTATCCCCGTGGCGGAAGAGCCAGCGGCTGCGCAGCACGTCCAGGACTTCGTCCTCTTCTTCTTTGCCTATCCACTCGTAACCAGGTCCGGGCATGTTCTATGTCCTTTGTCTTTAAAATTTAGTTAAGAATAAGATGTTTAAAGGGAAATGTCAAGTATATTATCTAATTAATTGTAATAATATCCCCGAAATGCTTGCATTTATTAGATAGATATGTTAATATTTTATAAAACTATGAAGATTACTGACTCGGATATCAAGGTACTCAAGGCGATTTTTTTCCTGGACACACCGACGCGAAAAGATATTGCGGAGCATGCCGGGTTGAGCACTGTCTCAGTAACAGCTGGCCTCCGCAGGCTGATAGGGCATGGATTTGTTGCCATATCCGGCAAGAGTGGAAGCGGCGGCAGGCCTTCCGCCGTTTATCAGATTGTTAGTGGGTTTGGCTGTACAATAGGCGTCTTTATCGGGACCAATCAAATTCAAATCATTGCTGTAAACGCCTCCGGTGACATCGTTGACAGACGTGAATTAGATCTAGCGATATCTTCACTTCAGCCGGACCATCCCAGAGAATTGATTGACCAGGTATCATACGAGATACGCCGGTTTCTGGGGGGTAGACTCTTAAATGGGCAGCACGTGTTTGCGGTAGGCGTTGCAGTCCCGGGTATGATTGATACCGAACGTGGAATCTGGCTGCGCGGCCTGCAATTTCCGGGTGTTGAAAAAATCGAGATCGGCGCCATGCTTGAGCATGCCCTCAATCTGCCCGTTATCATTGAGGATCAGGCGCGGTGTGTCACATTCCTTGCGGTAGCAAAAAAGGGTCGCAGCGCAGCCGGCGACCTTGTGCTGTTAAACCTCGATCGTGGCGTTGGCGCCAGCATCGTAATAAACGGTGAATTGTACAGGGGAAACCACGGTCTTGCCGGAGAAGTTGGCCATCTTGTAGTGGATCCGGGTGGCGCACGCTGCTCCTGCGGAAATGTGGGGTGTCTTGAAACGGTCTTATCGGAACCGGCTATACTTCGCCGATTCCAGCAGCGTATTGCAGAGGGAGTTATCTCGATACTCCAGCGCACCGATCCGGCCGAACTGACACTTGAACATATTAGTAAGGCAGCTCAAGCGGGTGACCGCCTGGCTCAATCAACCCTGTTTGAGTTTGGTGGATTCCTCGGCGATGCCTGTGCCAAGCTCATCCATCTCTACAATCCTCGAACGCTCATCGTAGGTGGACGGGTCGGGATACTTGGAGAATATATGCGCGAATCGGCCTGGCAGACCATACGTCAGCAAGTTATTCCTGAGATGCTGATCGATCTCCAGATTGAGTACGATATTACTAAATATGGAGACGAGGCTCTAGGCTCTGCATTGATCGCACAACGATGGTATTGGCAACATGTAGGTGAGCTGATCCGGCGTAAGCCGGGCGGTAAACTGAATAAATAAGGGGATAATAATCAGTAGATTTATCCCGCGATGACGACCTTTGCCGGCCCGGAATCAGGAACTTCCATTCGCCCTCAATTATCAACAGCTTGAATCGCCCTTAGCTTGACGATTGTTATGCTGCTACTTATCGAATAGTTTTTTTGTCTCGCGCAGCGACACTTCCGAATCAAGGCAGGGATAATATTCCAGTCCGAAGCAACCGTCATAATCAAGCGAGCTGATCTTTTGAATGATAAACCGATAATCTAATTCGCTGTTGAAAAGCTCGTGCCTGCCCGGCACTCCTGCCGAATGAAAATGTCCTATCAGGGAAATATTTTTTTCAATATTATCGACGATGTTACCTTCCATAATCTGCATGTGATAGATGTCAAAGAGGAATTTCAAGTTCGGGCTATTGATTATCCGGATAATGTCAAAACTCAATTCGGATGAAGTTAAAAAATAGCCTCCATGGTCGACGTAAGAATTCAAGGCTTCAAGCAGCAAGACTATATTTTCCTTTTCAGCTATCTCCACGGCTGCCGTCAGTGTGTCCATGATATTGGCCATTTGTTCTTCATGAGATATATCCCGAACCTCATTTCCGGTACAGGTAATCAACTTGCCGATATTAAGCTGTTGAGCGAGATCGATCGTCTTTTTCAACCTCTCCAGATATTTAGATTTGTCCTCTCTTTTAGTCAGAGAACCCCCGTTGTTGCCGTCAGGTGAGTTGACCACCATGTCATTAATATCGATGTTAAGATCAGATACCAACTTTGCAGTCGACTTAACATCCCTGTTGTAATCCCAGAACCAGAATTCTATGATATTGAATCCCAGGGCCGCTACTTTCTTGATTCTGTCGTTGAATGGGAGATCTTCAAATACTGTTTCGACACAAACATCTACTTTTAACATAACACACCTCAAAAGGTTGATTTAAAAAAACGATTCTTTATAATTGCAGGACTGCCCATCTTGCAGACATACATCATCACAAATAAGCTTTGCTTACTTTGATAATGGCCTCGGCAATCATGTCGCAATCCTCACCGGTCATCTGCGGCGGGATGTCGAGGTGCACCGAACGGCCTAATAGAGCAAGTGTATTTGGATTCATATCCGGGGAATACCATATGTCGCCGCCTTTGCTTGTGTAATGCGGACAAGTATAAGGGCAACCCTCCGCCGTGGCCGTCCATTTATTCATTATCATCTCCCAATGACTATATATATGCCAGTCAGGCACGCCTTTATTAAATATCGACTGGGCATTAACCCCTTCTGCCTGCAGGGCAGTGGCAAATCGAGTGGCGATATCCGCTTCCGGCAAATACATGACCAGGCAGATGCCCGTGTCTCCTGACGGATCATTGAGACGCCTGAATGTCAAGCCTTTGATAGAGCTGACGGCGCTCTTTATTCTGACTTTATGCGCACGCATCTTCTCCAGGAAACCATCAAGTCGAGTGAGCTGTACGCGCATAAAGGCGCCGCTCATTTCTCCCATGCGGAAATTCACTCCCGGGAAGAGTTCCCCCTCATATCGCGATTCGGCGAAACGCATGGCCTCTCCCCCCGGTCGCCAGCAGGCAGCGGTATCGTGATATCCCTGAGCGCGATCATATGACCGTTGATCGTTAGTGGTGACTGCCCCGCCTTCGCCGGCCGTGATGATTTTATGATATTGAAAACTGAATGCCCCGCAATCGCCGAAACTGCCCAGACTCTTGCCTTTATACGAGCCGCCGCAAGCCTGGGCAACGTCTTCAACAAGTACGAGGTTGTGCTTGCGGGTAATGGCGATGATTCTATCGAGATCACATGGGACACCGCGCATATGCACTGCCAGTATCGCTTTGGTTCGAGGTGTGATTTTTCGTTCCACATCATCCGGATCCAGTGTTAGCGAGTCGTCTACCTCCGCAATGACCGGAATTGCCTTAGTGGCAACAATTGCTGCACACGAAGCAAAAAAAGTATATCCCGGCAGGATAACTTCATTACCTGGGCCGACTTCCAGGGCGATTAAAGAAGAAATTAAAGCCGATGTGCAGGAATTCACCGCCAGACAATATTTAACGCCGATTATTTCAGCGAATTCCTTTTCAAAAATTTTCACACGGGATTCGAAATTGCCGGGGCCGTAATATCTAAAAGGATATTTGTTGTCTAATACCTCCAGCACAGCTTTTTTCTCCTCATCTCCTATCGACAAACCGCCCGGATACATAGGAATATTGGGAGTGGTTTTGGCTTTTGGCCCACCGTTAATTGCCAGCGTCTTGTCTTTGCTAGTCATGCTTTACCCCCGAAAACAGTAATCAGTAGATTGAACAGCGAAGCTGTATATATTAAGTTTCCGATATCCTGTTATATGCTTGATAGTTGAGCCGGAGATTTTTCATGGTGCGCTCCAATCAGGTTTGAACCTGGCTACTATCTCCTGCGTAATGCCGTTTGCTTTGGCTATTTCGCCAAACAGCCTTCCGCTCGGTTTTATCGAGCATTCTTGCCCTTTACTTGTATGATCGACATAGATAAGTCCGAACCTGGCGCTGAGGCCCTCGATACATTCAAAATTGTCCATCGTGGTCCAGTGGCAATATGCCCTGACATCAACACCGCTTTCCACTGCCCTGTGCATCTGGTAGACATGATCGAGAATAAATGATGGTCTCAGTTCGTCATTGTCATCACAGACGCCGTTTTCAGTCACGTAAACCGGAAGATGGAACATATCCCAGTAGCGCCTCAAAACGGAATAGAAACCCTCGGGGTAGATGTCCCAGCCGAGCTTGTTCTTGGGAAGGTTATTGCTGGCCCTCCTGTCCAAAGGAAATTTTACCAGCTCGGACGTATAGTAATTGATACAGACCATATCCAGAGTCAGCACTTTCCTGGTTATCTTATCGAAGAAATCGCGGTTAAAGATCTTTTCATGCATCTTCACAGCGAAGTTATCCAGCACGCTTTTAGGATTATATGGATTAAAGCACCTTATATGTTTTGCGAAGCCTACTTGCGGCCTTCCCCAGCCATTTTTAGCAAATATCTCGTGGATTTCTTCATAGGCAGCTACGTGCGCTTCGGCCAGGTTGTCGATGCATTTGAACGTACGGTAAATATTCTTTTCCTGAGGCGGGAACAACCCGAGCATATAGGCAGTGACAGCCAAAACGACCGGTTCGTTTATTGTAAGCCACATGTCCGTCAGGTCACCCAGCGAATTGATTACCTTATTGGTGAAACGCCGGAAATCAGCCACTGAAGACCTGTTGCTCCAACCGCCTTTCTTAGCCAGCCATAATGGATTGGAATGATGATGTAAATCTACTACCGGTTTGATGCCTGCGGCTGACACCGCGCTGATTATGTTGCGATAATGCCGCAGCGCACCCTCGTCATAATGCCCCTCCTCCGGTTCGATGCGAGCCCATTCTACGCTCATCCGAAAGATGCTATGATTCATCTCTTTAATCAGAGATATATACTTTGCATAATAGTCCCAGAAATTAACAGCATCTTCCGGCCTGCTTCCATCGGATATCTTGCCCCTGGCTGCAATATTGCACCATTCGTTCTTTACCAGGCCGCCCTCGGTCTGAAAGGCGGAAATTGCGCTGCCCCATAAGAATCCTTCGGGAAATTTATATGTCTTCATAAAACACCCCCATGCCCCCCCCGGCGATAATAATGCCGGATAATATTATAATTTATATAAGCATAAATTAGATCGCCGCTGATGTCAAGATATTATGTTATAATTATGCATAAATAGTATTGTAATGCCCTGTAAATTAAAATAATAAAGTTATAATTTTATATAACTCAGCGGTTTTCGTGCATACTCGGGGGGGGTGCAGCGCTTCCCGGGCCGGGGCATCAGGTATGCGGCTCTGTATCCATGTCAGAACGATGGACCTGGCAGCATCCAGTACCGGCTCATGTGGGGGCAGTGCGGAGCAGGTTGTGATTCGTAGCTATCGACAATTGCCGGGTATTTAGTTAAAATTGTGTTGAAGTATGGTGGCGATATCGGATATGCGCAGGGTTTTAGCCATTATCCTGGCTGGTGGCGCCAGTGAGCGTTTGAGCGTTCTTGCCGATGAACGTGCCAAGCCGGCTGTCCCTTTCGGCGGGAAATATCGCATCATCGATTTCACGCTGAGCAACTGCGCCAACTCGGGTATTTATAATGTAGCCGTATTGACGCAGTTCAACCCGAGGTCGCTGGCAAGGCATGTGGGGGTGGGCAGGCCATGGGATATGGACCGTGAGATGGGAGGGGCCGTACTGCTTCAGCCTTTTCTCAGCCGCTCGCAGCGTACCTGGTACAAGGGCACTGCCGACGCCGTTTACCAGAACCTCTACTATATAGTGGACCAGCGGGTTGACGAGATCCTTGTTTTATCGGCTGACCACATTTACAGCATGCGTTACGACCAGATGCTGGCCTCTCACCGCAACCGGCATGCCGATGTGACTGTAGCTGTCTATGAGGTCCTCCCGGAAGATATATCAAGGTTCGGCATCATCACGCTCGATCACAATGAACGGATTGTAAACTTTGAGGAAAAGCCCAAAACAGCCAAGAGCAGGCTGGCCTCCATGGGCATCTACATCTTTAATAAAAAGGTGCTGGTCGATGCGTTAGAGGAGATAGCCGGCAAGCAGGAAGGATACGACTTCGGACACGATGTTTTGCCCAATCTGATAAGCAAATACGAAGTCTACGGGTTTCGCTTCCGCGGTTACTGGCGGGATGTGGGAACTGTGGAAGCTTACTGGCAGGCTAATATGGACTTGATCGTGGACCTTCCGGAGTTGAACCTTTACAACCCCGAGAATGAGGTGAGGACCATCACGCAGGGATACCCGCCCGTGAAACTGGGGCCGCATGCACAGGTGAGCAGGGCTCTGATATGTAACGGGGCAATTGTTAATGGTACGGTTATTGAATCTGTCATCTCTCCCCGGGTTTTTATCGAGGAGGAGGCGGTAGTCAAGAACTCCATCATCTTCGAAGATACCACAATCGGGCGCGGAGCCATTATAGAGAAGAGCATTATCGATAAACAGGTCTGGATCAGCCGCGGGTGCCATGTGGGGGCAGGGGATGATCTCACTGTCAACAAAGAGGAGCCCGAACACCTGGATTCCGGTATTACTCTGGTCGGTAAGGGCACCAGGATACCTGCCGACATAATAATCGGCAGAAATTGTAAGATCGAGCCCTGGGTGGAGGCCACCGACTTCCCTTCCACAACAGTGGAGAGCGGCGAAACGATTAAAGGCAAAAGCCGTCGCAAATACCAGGTTTAATTGATCCCGGGCAATGCAAAACGGCAGTGAAATAGGTTCCCGTAGAACAATATATGATGAAAATACTCTTTGCGGCCGCTGAGATGGTCCCCTTGACCAAGGTGGGTGGGCTGGCGGATGTCGTCAGGTCTTTGCCGGAAGAGCTAATAAAGCTGGGGCACCAGGTCCGCGTGATTGTGCCTAAATACGGATTCGTTGATTACTCCACCTATGAAACTGAGACTGTTGTATGTGATCTGACCGTTTTCTCCCTCATGGAATACAGGAAAGTCACGCTGGAGCAGATCGTCCTGAACGGAGTACAGGTTTACCTGCTGTCCTCTGATATATTTTCTAAATGTGATGCGGTATACGGCAGTGACGAAGTTGAAAGGTTCTGGGTATTCTGCGACTGCGTCAGCCAGTCGCTGCCTTACCTTGGTTGGACGCCCGAGATAGTGCACTGCCACGATTGGCATACCGCCTTGATTCCGCTGCTGCTCAGGTCCAGCCACTTCGATTGCCGCACTGTTTTCACCATCCATAATATGAAATACCAGGGTTATTTCGACGACCATACTCTGCAGAAATCCGGTATAGGGCAGTACTGGCACGGCCATATCGCCGGACTAACGGGTTTACCCTGGAATCTCATGGTGCAGGGCATACTCTGGTCTCATGTGATCAATGCAGTCAGCGAGAATTTTGCCCGCGAGATACTGACCGCGGAATACGGTTGTGGAATGCAGGCGTTCATTGATTTCCGCAAGAGCAGCCTCTTTGGCATCATCAACGGAGTGGGGTACGATGAGTTCGACCCGGTGAATGACCGGTTGATTGCGGCCAATTTCGCTGCTGCGGACCTGGCCGGTAAGGCTGTCAACAGGAACAAGTTGCATGTGATGGCGGGCTGGAAGGTGTGGTCCGAGATTCCCCTGGTCGGGATGGTCTCGCGGCTGGATGAGCAAAAAGGCATGGACATTATCATCAACGCGCTTCCCGAAGTAATAAAATCTACAGGGGCGCAATTCATCTTCCTGGGGCGTGGCAAGGAGTATTACGAGGAGGCGTTGCTGCAGCTTGAAGCAAAGTACCCGGATAATATCAGGGCTTATATTACCTACGACAATGCTAAGGCGCATCTTGTTTATGCGGGGTCCGACCTGTTTCTCATGCCCTCACTGTGGGAGCCGTGCGGGTTGGGGCAGATGATCGCCATGCGTTACGGTACGCTGCCGGTGGTGCGAAATACCGGAGGGCTGGCAGACACTGTGCGCAACCTCAGCAGCGATCTCAAGCAGGGAACGGGCTTTGTCTTCTCGGAGTACTCCGCCAAGGCGCTGACTTTCGCACTCAAGAAGGCGGCGGAAGCTTTCGCTAATAAAGCTGCCTGGCAACGGGCAATGAAGCGCGTGATGGAACTGGATTTCAGCTGGCAAGAACCCGCCCGCCGTTATCAGTCCCTCTACACTAAAGCGTTGGAGTTAAATGATGATGACCCGTTCTAACAAACCTGTCGTCGGCGTAGATTTGGGCGGAACCAAAATAATAACAGGCGTTTTTGATGTAGATGGCGTAATGCTGTCCAGGATATACTGCCTTACCCTTGCCCATGAGGGCCCTACCAAAGTGATCAATCGTATAAACGGGACCATTGACCAGGCTATTGAGAAGGCAGGTCTGAAACGAGACCAGATCGACGTTATAGGGGTGGCGGCGCCCGGGCCAATCGATATCAACAGAGGCCTGGTCATAAGGGCGCCTAACCTCCCGCGCTGGAGCAATGTGCCCTTGCCTGCCATTATCACTGAGGAGTTTAATCTACCCGTGTTCCTGCTGAATGATGCCAATGCGGCTGCGCTTGGCGAACACAGATATGGCGCCGGCAGAGGTGTGGATGACTTGATTTACATAACGGTTAGCACTGGCATTGGGGGTGGCATTATTATAGCCGGGGAGTTGTACGACGGAATCGACGGGTGCGCGGCCGAGATCGGGCATATGATTATGATGATTGACGGGCCCACCTGCAATTGTGGCCGCAAAGGCTGCTTCGAAGCACTCGCATCCGGGACTGCCATAGCGCGCATGGCTAGGGAACGCATGGCTTTCGGTGAAACAAGCATAATGTGCGCACTAGCGGGCAACATTATCGATAACATAACTTCTGAAACTGTATATGAGGCGGCCAGGAAGGGTGACACGCTTGCTCTTGATGTAATCCACACAGCGGCTAGTTACCTTGGAATAGGGCTGGCTAACCTGGTAAATATCATCAATCCTCAGATGATTATATTGGGGGGTGGTGTAACCAAAATGGGCGCTATCCTACTGGGGCCGGCCAGGAAATCGATGAAAGCGAATGCTTTCAAACCGCCGGTAAATACCGTACGCATTGTCAGGCCGGCACTGGGAATGGATGCGGGGATTTTCGGGGCAGCCGAATATGTGAAGCAAAAGAGGAGAAAAGCGGCGTGATTTATCGGACGCCGCTTCTCATTCATAGCATGACTATGATTTTATGAGAGCATGCTCTAACATCTGAATTGCCGTTTCTTCAAAGCGGGACGTATCGCATTTCAACCATACGAAGCATTTCCGGGTTGTCCACTCAACCAATCCGCTAACAAGCTCTGCAGCCGCTAAGGAATCATATTCCCTGATTCTTCCTCTTCTGATACCTTCCGCAATAGCTGCTCGTAAAATTTCCTGCATCTTCTTATCGTCAGCGGGCCTTACATTCTCCGTGCCAAGGTTTGCGCGAATATCCAGCAAACGCACTAAGTCGGCATTCCTGGAAGAATATAAAAGTATGTTATGCACGCACGTTCTGATCTGTGTGGGCCCTAAAGGACCTGAAAGCGACTTCGTTAAAATTTCAGATATTCCATTCGTGTAACCTTCAACCAGCGCGTCGGCTACAGCTAATTTGGAATTGAAATAAAGATATACCGTTCCGTGCGCAACGCCCGCCTGCTTTGCTATCTGTGCTATACCCGTACGGGCATAGCCCTGTCGACTGAAAAGATCACGTGCGACAGCCAGTATTGCTGTACGTCTCCCCGGTTCCGCTTTTCTGACCACTTTAATTACAACTGATTGTCGATCATTTATACTAACAGCATCTGCAGGCTCTGTCAATATGATGCACACTCTCTCCTTTACACACTCACAGCTAATGTTTTAGATTAGGGGTATGCCGATTTCCAGCTTTAGCTGTAAATGTGATTGCAGAAGGTGATGGTAAATTTTAATGGCAGGAAAACAAAAAGCGGACAGGCGGCTGGGGGTTGGTGTCATTGGTCTGGGAGGAATCTCGCATTTCCACGCACCGGGCTGGCTACTTTCACCCCATACTCAACTGGTTGCGGGTAGTGATACCAGACCGGAAAACTTTACCGCCTGGCGTGACAGGTTTGGCATGGACAGGTTCTACGAAGATCCGGCTGATTTGATAAACGACCCGGACATCGATATTGTGGACATCTGCTCATCCAACATGTTCCACGCCGGGCAGACCATCTCTGCTCTACAGGCGGGCAAGCACGTTTTGTGCGAAAAACCACTATCCCCAAAACCGGATGACATCCGTAAGATGATAGCTGCCCGGGATAGCTCGGGGAAGCTTTTGATGACGGCACAGCACTTTCGTTTTCAAAGCACTTCACAGGCAATGAAGTCCAAAATCGAGCAAGGTGTACTTGGGGATGTGTATCACTCCCGGGCCTGGATGCTTCGTCGTTGTCAACTACCTGCCGGACCAACGTTTATCCATAAAGAACGATCTGGCGGGGGGCCGGCTATCGACCTGGGAACACATATCCTGGATTTAACACTCTGGCTGATGGGTTTTCCGAGGCCCACAGCAGTCAGCGGTGTGGCTAAGACCGCCCTGGCCAATCATAAAGATGCGTTCACAATATGGGCGGGACGAAACCCTATCCCTTCAGATATAGACGTGGAAGACTTTGCCGCAGCTTTCGTACGTTTCGACAACGGGGCCACATTAGTCCTCGAGGTAAGCTGGCTCTTGCATCACAATACACCGGACTGCGATATGAAAGTCTGGCTCTACGGCACAGAGGGCGGCTGTGAGTGGCCGGCAGCTAATTTTATGACTAATGATTACGCCGCGCGTCAGCTTTACAACAATACGATTCAGCTTGCTGACGATGTCCTGGAACCACATGCTCTGGAGTGCATGGAATTTGCTCGTGCGATTGTTCAAGGGTTACCCTCACCCGTGCCCGCCGAACAATCGTTGTCCGTGCAGACTATTCTGGAGGGGATATATCTAAGCCAATCGGAAGGCAGGGAAATCAGACTGAGCGGCAAGATTTAATAAACTAAAGTAAAAAGGAGGAAATGAAATGGAACAAGCGAGGGTAATTAAGCCTGGTGAAGCGCCCGGAAGAAAAACCAGCGGCGGCGGGGATCTAAAATTTTTCCTGCAAAAGGATGACGGGTTGACCTGTGGCATATATATCATGCAGCCGGGACAAAGGTTGAGCGCAAAGGATATGGCGCATCCCGGAGACGAAGTATACTACGTCGCCAAAGGCCCCTCCTACTGCGACATCCCTGAAACCAATACGAGATATAAAATCGAAGAGGGTGAGTCCTTTTATATCCCTGCAGGTACAAAACACATCCCGCATAATATACCCGGTAAGAATGAGGCCGTAGTTTTTTACTTCTGCACGAAGTGGCCTTAATCCTTATCACGGTTTACGTGTGATTTTGCTACATATGATTAAGCTAAAATCACCATAGTGGTCGTGGGAATAATTACACGATATATGAGATAGATCCGATGTGTTCCGGCCATACGGTAAACCTGAATATAAAGAGGGAGGGAGGCAGAGCCATGGCATCTGACACGTACGGCTTGATTTGCGATATTAAAAAGTCGCCGATTGCCGAAATTATTGTGAGGGACTTCCAGCACTATGTCACCGGTATGACCGGACAGAAATTACATTCAATTAAAAATATAAATAGTGTAGATGAAGATGTCGATCTTACGTTCGTATTTACGACGGGGTATTCGCCCGCCGTCAGCCAATTGCTTTCTGAGGGTAAAAGAAAAGTTCTCAAAGGTCTGAAAGAAGAGAGCTTTCTTATAAAAAGTCTGGCATACAAGCAACACAAAATAATCGTGTTTCTGGGGATTGATGAGCGTGGGGCTATGCACGCGATGTATTACTTTCTTGAAAAGCATTGCGGCATAGGGTTTTTCTCCGATGGTGATAAAATCCCTCATCTAACAAAACCACTCTTGGGTAAGATAGATATTGTTCAAGAGCCGGTATTTAAATATCGAGGTTTTTTCACTCATCCGTACTGGTCGGCGCCCTATGCTCACTGTTCGAGGCTGTGGACGTTTGAAGATTGGAAAAAAGAGATAGATTACATACGCAAGAAGAGATTCAATATATTTAATCCGGTACATGATGAAGGGACTTTCCTCTGGGGTGACGTTGTTTTCAAAGCGTTCCCGGAGCTGAACAAATTAAAAAACGAAGAAAAGTTTACCATGGGACTTGCCGATAGAACGAAATTGATGAAGAAAGTAATCAATTATGCGCGAAACAGCGGGATTTACGTTTCGTACAATGTTTTCTACTCCCAGGTTCCCTATTTTTTTAAAGATGCTTATCCCGAATTGAAATACCACCCTCTGCACATGGATAGCCTGGGAATTTGTGCATCGCAGCCTGAGTGCAAGACTATTATGCATAAGTTATGGTCAGGGATATTGAAAACATTCGGCCTGGATGAAAGCCATATCTACTTTCTATGCCCGTATCAACATGAGGAGCCGCTTTGCCAGAGTTTTGAGACCAGGGCTGAAGTATCGGTGCAGGCATGTCAATTATTGAAGGAGTTGGACCCGCAGGCTGAGATCTATGTTGAAACCTGGGATTTTCACTGGGATCAACAGGAGCAGAAAGAATGGGCGGCTTTTCTTGATATAGTGCCTGAAGATATTAAGGTAGTTGATTGGGATTCAAACCTGGGGGAGAGGCTCAACTGGTTCAAACCAAGAACTTTCATGCGGCTTTTCCACCCCTCGATGGAATCCACATATCCTCCTGATTTTATCTGCAGATTGCCCCAGGATGTTTCACAGTTAATTAAAGATAACGCGGCAAACGGTGCGATAGGATATCTTTGTTTCAATATAATCGCAAACTCCAATGAATACCTCTGCGACTTGAGTGCTGAACTCTGCTGGGACCAGAATCTGAATGAAATGCAATTTCGTGAAGACTTCTGCAAGAGAAGATTCAGCCAGGATTCCGCAAGGAACTTGATGGAGAGCCTGAACCATTATATTGAGTCAATTCACGTTGCCACAGTGTTGAATACGGCATACGCCGCACTTGTTGGAGAACACGAGATAGTAAATAGATCACAATTGCCGGACTTCAAAGAATGGGCAAATCAAAGAATTGAACAATATAAAGCAAAATCCAAACAGATCAGTAAGGCATTGGAATTCGCCGACCTGGAAAAAACGAAACTGGAAAAGGACGCCTTTTACCAGAAGTACTATGGCGTCCTGGAATTTGTTAAATATCGTTGGGACGGAATAATCAACTTCTTGAACCTTTATCTCGATCCGAATCATAGAGATGAGTACATCCGGCACATACTTGGGGCATTCCAAAACATCGTGGACTTATACAGGGACAAGGATGAATTTTCTATGGAATCAGTAACGAAGTTCAATCCAGGGCTGCGCAAAGAGTTCGTAGAAGATTGGAGAAACCAAAAAAGCGGGCATTGGAATGAAGTCTTGCCACACGTATCGATTATCTGGGAAGATTTTCCACTATATGAAAAAGCATTAAAAAAATTAATCGAAGCAGCCCGTAATTAGGTATTAAAAGGGGGATATAATGGAAATTAGGCCTGCCTTTGGGAAAAAGGAACTGTACGCCGTGGTGCTCCTCGCATTGATCAGCTTTTTCCTTTTCTCCGATCAGAACCTCATGGCGCCGAACCTCACCCAGATCGCCAACGATTTCGGCTTCGGTCCCATTGAAAGGGACGTTTTACTCGGAGGCAATATATCGTTTATGTTCTGGCTTTTCGGTGGCCTGGTCACACTTCTCATCGGATATCTCACGGATCGCATATCACGTAAGACCCTGTTCATCATAACTATAATATTGGGCGAGATCCCATGCTTACTTACCGGGTTTGCACAGACCTACACGCAGCTCTTCTGGCTGCGGGCGTTGACGGGAATTGCTATCGGAGGTGCACTTCCTCTCACCTATTCCCTGATAGGCGATTATTTCTCGCATCGCCATAGGGCGACCGCGGCAGCATGGATAACCCTCGCCCAGGCGCTGGGTATTGCCGCAGGTCAATTTCTTGCCGGATTTATCGGACCGGATTATGGCTGGCGTCTGCCATTTATTATCGTCGCTCTACCGAACTTCCTGTTCATACTGCTCTTCCTGTTCACTGTGAAGGAACCTGCACGTGGCGGGAGCGAAGATAATCTTCGGGACCTCATCGAAAAAGGAAAGGTATATACGGCGAAAATCAACTGGTCACAATATAAAAGCATTTTTAAGATTAAATCGAACATTATACTTTTCCTTCAGGGTATCCCGGGCTGCGTGCCATGGGGGGTATTTCTTATTTACCTGAACGATTTCTACGCGCAGGATAAGGGCTTCTCGGTACAAGTTGCTACGCTCATTATCATGGCGACGGGTGCGGGAATTCTCATCGGCGGCCTTGTTGGCGGCTTGATCGGCGATAAAATCTATAACAAAAACCCGAAATTTCAGCCCCTGTTCTGCGGCGTTACCACCCTACTGGGTATCATCCCCATGGCTTTTCTCTTGAATTACCCCTCCCAGACAGGGGTACAGGATCCAGGCTTTATCATACCCCTCGCCGTGGGGTTCATTACAGGTATACTCATCAGAATAACCACTCCGAATGCATATGCAATGCTCCTGAATGTTAACGCCCCGGAAACACGCGGGTCCGTCATGGCGCTCTTCAATCTGACCATGGATCTCGGTCTGGGCATCGGGCCTGTCGTTATCAGCCTGCTCATCATGGCCTTCGGTCGGCTGTTGGCGTTCAATATCGCAAACTTGTTCTGGATTATATGTGGCATTATGTTCCTGAGTATGATCTGGACTTATACTCAGGATGAAGCTAGGCTCGGCAACCATTTGCTGGAAAAGGCCAGGACTATGAAAACTGATTGAAGTAGAGACAATCGTTGATTGATCTGGCATGTAATCTAAATCTAGACAGTGCCGATGTGGCAGAGGTTAAGGAGTTGAGATGACGAATAAACTCAAGGCAACTTTGCAGGGTATCCGTCTGGCCGGGATTTCAAATAGTTTAAAGACGGTCTCCTATACGCGTTTCCGCGATAAACTGGATGCCAGATTTCCACATCCCAAAGCGCCCTCAGAGCCACAGTCTATTGGCAAATTGGTCACCGCCTCAGCCATACCCGGTGGGGCAAAGTTCCAGTTCGAATCCTGCACGCTGATCACCCGCTTCCTGGCGCCGGACTTCGTCTTTATGGCCTGGGATAAGGCAGAGATGACTCCGTCCTACGCCGTTATTAAGACGGATTGGCCCATCCTAAAGCTGGCGCTCGAGCGAACCTCTGACGGCTGGGAGCTTAAGAGTGATGTCTTAAAGCTTTCGGTCTCGGACGACGGACTCCTGCAATTCTATGACTCGGCAAACAGGCTATTGCGCAGTGAAGAGGCGCCCTTGAAATATGGCAACGCCTGGGTTCATCGGGCAACTCTTCCGACTGAGGCCTGCATTTATGGTCTGGGAGAACGCAGTTCCGAGCTGAACCTGCGGCCGGGGAAATACCGCTGCTGGAACAAGGATGCAGGCAGCTACAGTCCGGGTACCGATCCCATGTATATCCCCATGCCCGTCTACTACTGCCTGCAGGAGAGCGGGGGATACCTGGCCTTCTATGATAACACTTATGAAGCCACGTTCACGCTGGACGATCACGCAGCAGCCCGCTTCGAGGGTGGGCCCTTACGCTATTACCTGGCCTTCGGTTCCCCTCCACCAGCCATTCAGCGTTTTACGGAGCTTACGGGCAGAGCCCCGCTGCCTCCGCGCTGGTCTCTTGGATATCAGCAGTCTCGCTGGGGCTATAATACCGAAGCTGAAATGCGCCGCGTATTCAAAGGTTATAAGGAGCACAGGCTGCCTCTGAGTGTGCTTTACCTGGACATCGATTACCTGGTTGGCTGCCGTGTTTTCACCCCTGATAAGACGCGCTATCCTGCACTTGCGGAGTTCGCTGCCGAACTGGAAAATTCGGGCATCCACCTGGCCAGCATATCGGACGCCGGTGTAAAACTGGATCCCGGATGGGACATCTACAGTGACGGTCTGGAGAAAGATGTCTACTGCAAGGACCCGGACGGCAAAATATTGACTGGCGTGGTCTGGCCGGGTTGGACGGTCTTCCCGGATTTCACGGATCCCCGCGTGCGCGAGTGGTGGGGAAGTCTGCATACCCGGTTGTTCGAAAATGGCATATCGGGTCTGTGGCACGACATGAACGAGCCCACACTCTTTACGGCCTCCGGCGATATGACAAT
>Ga0265593_1000078_pt1 | contig 69751 bp, 58 predicted proteins | sample saktaG_8_FD_190136 | JGI IMG/M metagenome (GOLD analysis project Ga0265593, IMG submission 190136) | Saline water microbial communities from Sakinaw Lake, British Columbia, Canada - sak_2011_5_24_36m | ecosystem: Environmental > Aquatic > Non-marine Saline and Alkaline > Saline ... | reverse complement strand
TTTGCAATCACGGTTAAATTTTTCAATTTTTTAATATCCATGACATCGGATTTCGCGTAGGAATGACAAAGCAAACAACTGTCACCTTCTTGTTTCATCACGTCTAAATGCGCGTTGTGCGGATAATAAACATCGGATTTTTGATTGCGTTTTTCCCACCACGAATTGTCGGTTTTTGCATCGATTGCAAATGCCGTTCCTGTCAAAACAAATAAAATAATCAACCAAAATATGCGGCAAATCATGGTTTTTTTGCCTGAAAATAATCGAAGTAATACGTCATTTGCACTGCGCCAAGATATTCATTTTGAAGTTGAGAATTGTTGATATAACTGCCTTTCAAAGAAAGTACCCAATTATTTTTAATCATCGTTTGCCATTCGGTTTCAATGCCTGTTGCGAAATTTTTGCCGTACAAACTTTTCATCTCATCTCGAAACGCTAGATTTACACTGTAACGATTTTTGCTATCCAGCGCGTGCGTGTGCGAAACGTAAAAACTGGTCGCATATTCGCCGCTGTTGAGTTCTAAATAATCGACTGTACCTTGCCAAGTGATATTCGGTTTGAATTGATAACTCACGCTGGCATTTGCGCCTTTTCCGTCGTAACCTGTTGGACGATTTGCCACTTGAACGCCCGCCGAATAACGCAAATCACTCGAAAAACGATGCTCGACCGAACCACGCCAAATTTGCTGTTCACCCAGCGCGTAAGCGGAATAAAAACGATCTCGAAACGTGACATAAGGTTGAACGGGGCGATACGCTTCATAATAATTTCGCAGCCGCACATTTTTAAAAACATCCCACCACGCATCAACAAATACATTTTCTAAACGGCTTTTTTCGCTGGCGTAAGAACCTTTAACGTAAATTTCAAACGGTTTTTCACCTAAAAAATTGCCTGCCAAATGCGTGGCTGCGTTGTAACGATACGTCGTCAATGTGCGTTTTCTCAGCGTTTGTGTCGGCATTCCGAGTACATCAAAATTTGCGTTAGTTGGTTGCTGATTTTCAACGGTTGTCGCTTCAACTTCGGGTGGTGTTTCAATTACGTCAAAATTTTCGTTAATCAAACTTTCGTTAAATGTTGGCGTGAGTAAATTAAATTCGGGATTTACAGCAGTTTCTTCGGGCGTTTCAACAACAAATTCGGTGTCTGTGTTTTTGACTTCTGTTTTTGGCAACGTTGGCTGCATAGAATCTTGTAAAAATGTTTCATTACGTTGAACGGCTTGCATTCCAACGCGAAAATCTGTTTTTTCGATTTTCAACCAAGACGTTGAAAAATTTGGCGCAAAATTTAACGCGCCTTCAATTCCACCAACCAAATTCCCGCGCAACGATTGGACGTGGTCAACTTGCAATGGTCGTCCGCCATAAATTTCAACGCTTAATGGCTTTGAAAACTGATATTTCGCCGTCGCACCATCAACTAAATAGAGTCCTAAATTATCGCTTTTTTCAAAACGTCCACCGCGCAACATCACGGGCAGAAAATCAAAACTTTTTTCTGCAAAAGCCTGATAAAGCTGTTGTCTATCACGGTAAATATCGGTGCTGAATCGGCTTATCGCGCTGAAATTAGCGTTAAATTTTTGATTCGGATTGTTATAAATCAGCGTTCCCCACGCTTCACCTGTGTAATCGCCGTCTTCCATGTTGTAACGATTGTCAGTTTGCAATTTTGTTTGCACAGAGCCGCGCCAACTGTCGTTTTGGTCAGTTGCGAAAGCGTTTGTTGTCGAAAAAACGAACAAAAATAGACAAAATCGCTTAGTCATTTTTTGTGCGAATCTCAAACGGTTCAAGCCCTTGTTCACGTTTTTCACGGTGTTTTTTCAACGCCAAACCCGTGAAAGTCGCCACCGCAATAATGCAACTTCCACAACCTGCACACGTTCCGATTTTCGGCACAGTGCAAGCTGTAGCAAGTAATCCCTGACTTAATGCCACGCCTGAACCTGTGAGCCAAGGTAATGATTTTTCAACTAAATCGACGGTTTTCATTTTTTCAAATCCACTAAAACGGCGCGTTCAGGTAATTGCGTTAATGACAAAATGACGTAATTCGATTCAACCGCGATAATGTCAGCAGTAATTTTTGTTTTAGGTGGGTCAATAATGTTGCCGCTGACTAAATTCACCGCAAATAATCCAACTTTTGCAGATTCGATTTCTCTGCCGTCATAAGGCAATTTCAAAAACAATTTTTCGTTGCCAAATGAACAAATTAAATTAGGATTTAAACAGCGCGTTCCAAAATAAAACACGCTGCTTGAAACTTCACCTTGCGGCAAAGTGCCGATTTTTTTATTGCCTGCAAATGCAAAAGCAGTCCAATCTGACGCGATAATTTCAAAACGGTAATTCGTCAAACTGGCTTTGTTTGAATTGGTGTAATTCGCGGCAAGCCAAATGTTTTTAACGTTGTCGCCAGTCATGGAATTTTTAAAAACAAAGGCTTTTCGAGTCAATTGCGCGGTCAGCGTTGTTTTTACATCCGCGTCTAAATCCTTCAAGATTTCATCTCGCGCCACGACTTGAAATTCACCCGTTAGCGCGTTGACTTTGTTACTTTGTAATTGCGTGGTGAACGGATTTAATTTTGTTTCGTACAAAACATCGTCTACGTTTTCGACAATTTTGCCGTCGTCAGATAATTTGAAATAAGGCATCGCAAGTTTGACAACGCCTTCTTTTATCAATTTTGGATACGCGGTTTTCTCGCTTAATTCCGCCACAACACGGACATTGTCTTTCCCTAAAATTCCAACCACCGCCGAATTGATGGAGCCGTTACGTTTTCTGTCGTGACAATCGGTACAAGGCATCGTGTCTGCAACGGGGCGTGTGTTGTGGGTGATTAAATACTCATTGGTTTCTGTCCAAATCATTTGTGAGTTCGGATTTTTAAAACCTTTTGCTTTCAACAAATCATCAAAGCGCGTTTTTAAATTTTTCACGTCTTGATAAGTTTTCGGCTCGCTGTCCACGCCATTTGTGACTTCTAAACGTTCGGCTCGTGTCAAAACACGCTGATTCGTGCTATCAATCCAATAATAACGGCTCGCAGGGTTGTACGGCATGATGCGTGATTTGCCATCTTCGGACGGACGATAGCGAAAACGCGGTTTGAGCGGTTTATCTTGAAAGCTAAGTTTTGTAATGTGGCACGTTTGGCACGCGACGGCGTTGAAATGCACTTGTACCGTGCGATTGAGCGTATTTTCTGCATAACCCGCCATGTCGCCGCGATTTCGCCACAACTCACGATGCGCGTCTAAAATTGTCGATAAACCCGAATGCGGCAATGCAGGTTTTTCGTTGCTTCCGTAAGTTTTGCCGCCATGACAATGTTCACACGAAAGCGGTTTTGGCTGAAAATTCAAATCACGGCGAATATCTTGCGCTGAAAAGCCCGTTAAAAATTGATGGTCTGCGCTCAAATCTAAGGCTTTGTTAAAATAATTTTTGGAATGACAGGCGTTGCAATTATCAATAACTCGCGCCGTTCCTTTTTCTGTCCACGATTTACCTTTGTGGACATCGTCTTTTTCATCAACAACATTTTCCTCCACTTTTGCCACATCACCAAAACCATAAAAACCGCGTCTTTCTTCGCTAGTTGAGTGGCACAACATACAATTTTCACTGGCGGGAAAACGCAACATTGGAATTTGTGCATCACCGTTTGCATTAAATGCCGCTTCGTTCCATTTCAAAACGGGTTCAGCGTTGGCGGGTGTTTCAAGCGTTAAAAGATTTTGACCCTCCGCGTTATCAGGCGACATATTCAAAAAAGCCAAAATCGCCGAATTCGCGTAACGAAACCAACCATTTTTAATAATTTGCAAATTACGCTGTGCTTTCCAATCGGTAACAGGACGTTTGAATTTAGATAAATCTGCGTGACACGCCAAACAATCAGGCTCAATCACACCGCTTTTTTTCCAATCCCATTGTTCGAGTTTTTTATTATTCCACTCGAAATAATCACCGTCTAAAAATGAAACCGCATTTTCAGGTTGTTTGTCGTAACGTTTTCCCGCGCGGTCTTTTTCGGCAAAACCACCACCCGTGTGACATTCTTCACAATTTTTAATCAAGCCGACCGCGCCGTAATCTAAAAAGTCCGCTTCTTTTGTCGTTGTTTTTTTACTTAACCACGAAGGATTATTGCCGTTTTGACAGCTGTAACCACCGAAATAAGCGGGTGAAGTCAGACCCGCTAAACCACGTTTCAAACCAAATTTATCGTCGCTTTCGTCACGCCCCATTTCAAAATGATAAGCATGAGAAATTTTATCGATGTCGTGACAACCCGCGCCACCCCCACAACTGGTGCGCGTGCTGTACGGTTTTTGGGAATCTAAAACGTGCGTACCATTTTCGTCGAGCAATGGAATCGCAGGATGAATTGACGGCAAATCAACCGAATTGCCGTCAATTGAATTTGTTGCTGGTTGAATAATAGGGATTGTTGGTAGTGTTACCACCACAGGTGCAATAACGGTCGGTGCGACATACGGCGGAACGTACTCCGTCACATATCCAGACAAATCTTCCCCATCATCCGCCCACACATTAAAAATTGGGAACATGAAAAATAAAATGACGAAGATAAATTGCCGCACGATTTGTCGCATTAAAACCTGTTTGATTAAAATTAAAAGAGAATTAAAGCGATAACAGCAGGTTTTAAACCAACAAAATAAAATACCAACTAAATCAATAAGAAATAGTCGTTTTTAACGATAAAAAAGGCATTTTTTTATGTTTAGTGCGGCATATCACTTGAATTTTAAAAAAAGTGCGTGATATAGCGCAATAATTCGAATTTTTATCAATTTTAACCTTCTAACAAATTGAATTTAAATGTAAATTTTAAATGGCGTAGTTATTGCGAATTAAACGAGGTTGCTAGTTTTTAGCCACGTTTTTACACAAAACTATTTTTAAATTAAGGAGGGTTTATGCCCGATAAACAAAGACCGCCACATCGGCAAAAGCGCAGACTCGGTTTGATTGCACTTGCGCCGATTGTGACGGCGATGGCAATGGTTCCGCCATTGACTCAAGCGGCTGTTGCGCCTGTTACGGCAACGGCAAAATATGACACGATTAGCGGCAAAGTTATCGTAACGGGTAAAACCGCCGTCACGGTTGGCGTGGGCGCAAAAGTGTCCGTGTTCGACGCAGCCAATCACATTGTGTTGTACACCGTGAACACAGACACGACCAACACATTCAGCATGAAATTACTCAGTGCAACCTCCATTCCGTGTTTGGTGCGTATTGAAGTAACCAGTCCAAAAGATAATTCACAAACGCAATTATTAGTTCCCGTTGTCGGAGCAGATAAATCTTGCGCTACGACAGCCGCCGTTCCCGCGTGCGCGATTACCAAACCCGCCACCGATACCGAAATTTTCGCTGGAAATTCGCTTTCTTTTGAAAGTGCAAAAGTAAAAGGCGATTATTTGTGGTCGATTAGCGACGGTTCCGACGATGTGGCACAACAGGCGTTTAATCATCCTTTTCCGTCTGTCGGTAAATATCGGGTGATGTTAAAAGTCACCAATAATGGCGTGCAATGTTTGGATGATGTGATGGTGTCGGTGATTCCACCGAAAGGCACCAATCCAAATGGTAAAGTGCCTGAACACGCGCCGCCAACCCTCGGTCAGGCTCTTCCAATAGTGAAAGGAACGACCGTCACGAATGACGAGGGCGCGTATGTCGTGTTGCCATTTGAAGAAATGGGCATGCAAGGCGGCAGTCAGGTGAGTTTGCCGTACAACGTGATGATTCCGTACAACTCATTAAACGCGCAGGTTTTACAGAAAAAAGCACATAAACCACCGTTGATTGAAGATACCGATGTCAGTGTTGTTTATTCCGCTGCATCGAATGTGAAAGATCCTGCTGGTAAAGATTCGATTAACTCCACCAGTCAAAATTTATTCGATAAAAACCAAGTCGGCACCAATTACGATCCCAGCGCGAGTAAATTGGACGCAGCCACGCGTAAACCATTGAAAAACGTTTTTATCGAGGGGCAAGATTACCGCCAAGCAAAAATTCGTAAAACCGAACAATGGGACAGAATTCATCAACCGTACGCCAAAGAAACGGGCGTTGATGAAGCAGGTACGGCATTCGCTGACGGTCAAAACCGTTTTACCCCTTTTTTTGCACCCGCTTTACCCGATCAAGGTGTGCGCGGTTATGTCGATAATTCGCAAGGCATGCGCCAAATGCCTGGGATTAAAAACCCGTATGTGAAAAATGATCCGCAAAAATTTAATTACAATCCGCAACAACAAGCATTTGTGGCGCAATTTATTCCCGTCAGTGACATTGACGATCAAGGGCGCACCAATCCTTATCCGTTAATGCGTGTCGAAGCGAAAATTGGCGACAAAGTGATTGCTAAAACGGACACCGTTTACACCACGGCTTCTGAAACCCGTTGCCGCGAATGTCATTCGCAAGGCAAAATTGCGAGCGATGAAGACGTTTGGCGGATGCCGGTTTCGGTTGATGAATTAACCGTAAATGGAAAACCAGGAGCAGCAACAGGCGCAGGCAGTTTTGATCCAGGTGCGGACGCAACCAAACCTTGGCCGCCCGCGATTCATAATAAATTCGACGATAAAATTGCGGATAATCCTGATTTTACCAACCTCGCCAAAGGCGTGAACGATCCAAAAAGTGTGATTTATATTCCCCGCGATCAAAATAATTTGCGAACCGATCGGGTTAAAGAATCGCGTTGGGTGAAAGTCGATGCGAAAGGCAAACCTACCAACGAAACCAGCGTAACGAAACCTGCTGCGGCAGATAAAGATTCCAGTTGGAAATTACAAGTGCGTTTGAATTTCCGTGAACCTGAAGAAGAAGGCGGGAATTCATGGGTTGAACAAGAAAAAGCGGCGGTGTTTAACACGTTAATCATGCACGATTACATGGTGTATTACGGCCCAACTCCGGCAGCGGGTAAAACATGGCCAGCGAGTTATTCAACCCAAGTTGCTGATTCGTATGCCGACGATAAAGGTAAATCTCGCGCTCAACCGATGTATTTCTGTTCGGGGCATCATCAAAGTGCGCTCAAAGCCGATGTAGGCATTGTGGCGCGTTCATTCCAAACCAATCGCTCTGATTATTCCAAAGCCTTCCACGCTTTCCACGGCAAAATGCAAGTTTACAAAGCAGACGTGAGCGCGGCAATTAGCGCGGACGGTTTGGCACATAAAAAAGGCGATTTGATTCGTGACGAACGCGGACATCCTAAAATGTTGGGCGGACGCGGTTGGGATTCTCAACACAACGATGATAACGGCGTACCGTTGACAGCGGATAAAACGACGGGTGAATTGACCGTTAAAACCGTTCCCACTTATGAAGCAGCAAAAAACAATTGGCGACCCGATTTATTCCCAGCGGATAAAAATGGCGAACCGTTGGTTAAATCCGATGCCAAAGTAGCGGACGAAGACGGCTGCGCTAAATGTCACACTGGCTCAACTGAAAAAAGTTACCGCGATATTCATCACACCGCAGGTTTGAAATGCGACAGTTGTCACGGTGATATGTTGGCGGTGGGTAACGTGTATTCGAATAAAGAATACAACGCCAATTTAACAGGCGGCGGTGCATTTACGGGTGATTCGATTAACTTCCGTAGACCGTGGTTAGACGAACCGAATTGTGGTTCGTGTCACATGGGCGATGGAAATCTTGGCAAAGATGGCAAAGGCGAAGCCTTCAGCGCGGGCGTTATGCGTCAAGCGTGGAAAACGGGCGATAAAACGGGCTTCAGTAGCGACCCGATTAACGCGCGGTTTGCTGTGATGCCAAATAAAGAATCACGTCCTGAGCAAGTGACCGCGCCTGACAAAACGAAAACACCTACGATTACGGAAGATAAAACGAAACCGATGGATCCTATTACGGGAAAATATCCAACGATAACGACGTATCCTTCAGCAACGAAATATGTTGGCGCACCTGTTTCTCAAGCGTTATATCGCAAAAGTGCGGATGTTCATGGATCGGGTGCAAATGGTGAGTTGACTTGTTCAACCTGTCATGGTGGTTCGCATTCGATTTGGCCAAACCAAGACCCGAATGCCAACGACAACCAAACATCTAAACAGTTGCAAGGTTATGACGGCAACATTGCGGAATGTTCGGTTTGTCACATTAAAGACGATTTCAAAACCGGCTTAGTTGCTACCGATGGTGGCGCAAGTGGTTTAGGCGTTGGTCAAGGTGTACGCGATGGTACGATTGTGGATTCAAGTTCGCCAAAAGCGTTCCTCGCAGGGCCACATGGTATGCACCCAGTAGGTGATAAATCGTGGTATTACGATGCACCAGGTGCGGCAAAAAATACTGCGAAAACGCAAAATGGCAAATTCAATGGCGGTTGGCATAATGACTTTGCCCAAAAACCAGGCCCTGATGGCGAAGACCAATGTGCGGCGTGCCACGGCGCGGATCACAAAGGCACACGTTTATCAAAAACCTTGGTGGCGCGTGAATTAACCGATGCAACTGGCAAAACGATTAAAGTCGTGAAAGGTCAAGTTATCGGTTGTGATTTGTGTCATAAAATCGAAAAAAGTTTCATGAATTCACCCACAGGTGTCGCACAAGAACACGCGCCACCACAACCTGAAACCTTTACGATTAACGCTGCACCTGCCGCTGGCGGGATGAGTATGGGAGGTATGGGACATTAAAAATCTGTCGTAAATTTTAAGGAGAGGGGCGTTGCAAAGTGTCCCTTTTTATCCGAAAAACGAAAAGGTGGGCGCGAATTTATTCGCGCTTTTCTGTTTCAACACTGCGCGAATAAATGCGCGTCCACAAAACGAAACACCCAAATTATGAATAAAACGTTAATTTTCGCGGGTTGGCTATTTGCATTTGGCGTTCACGCACAAACCAATCAAAAACCCATTGCCGATGCTGGCATAGACCAAAAAGTCAGTCTTTCAACATCCGTTACACTTTCAGCTTCACAAAGTTTTGACTCTGACGGCACCATCAAAACCTATCAATGGCTGCAAACCAAAGGCACAAAAGTGGTTTTACAAAATCCCAAAACCAACGCGCCGTCATTTGTCAGTTCAAAAAAAGTTGAAACGTTAGTATTTAAATTAACGGTGACAGACAATCAAAACGCCACCGCCATCGACACAATAAACATCAACGTTCAAAACGGGTGCGAATTACCGAGCGTCATGGAAAATAAAACTTGCGTGAATAAATCGACCGAAGCCAGATTGAACGACACGGGCATTACGTTTTGCACTGATGGCGCGTTCAATGTGGACAGTTGCCAAATCGCCAGTTATCCGCGTCAAGATGCCGAATTTGGACGAGATTTTTTCAACAATGACAATCAAGACGGTCACGCAGGTTTTAGTTTTAGCAAAATCAGCGCAACCGGCGAAAAATTAACGCTCGATGCACCCATTTGGGCGTGCGTGAAAGACAACGTCACCGGTTTATTGTGGGAAGTGAAAACCGCTGAAAATGCGAATTTAAATTATCGTTATGCCGAAACCGATACCCTGACAAAAACGACCAACACGAAAAAATTATGTGGCGCGACCAATTGGCGATTACCAAAAATTCAAGAGTTGCAAAGCATTGTCGATTACAGCGTGCCATTGCCCAATCCCAACATTGACGAAGCTTTTTTCCCGAATTCAACCAATCAACTTTATTGGTCAGCTACGTCTTATGCAAAAAATCCCGCCGATATTTGGGCGATTTATTTCAACGATGGGCGGGGGTTTGAACAAGATAAAAATACCAATGCGGCAATTCGTTTAGTGAGTTCCACGCAAAAATCAAAGGCAAAAAATTATGTGATTTCGGATGATAAACAAGAAGTTTTAGACGCGCAAACGGGGTTGATTTGGCGGCGTTGTGTCGAAGGCATGAAATGGAATGGCGCAACGTGTGTCGGTGAACCGTTTGGCGGAATGCTGCAAGAAAGTTTGGAGCGTGCCGCTAATCAAGCTCGTTTGACGGGTAAAGCGTGGCGGTTGCCGAATATCAAAGAATTGTCGAGTTTGGTGGACACGACACAGCCCAAATTAGCGATTGATTCGACCATTTTCCCTGCGACACCGAACGATCAAGTTTGGTCGTCATCGTCTTACGCCGTAGATGCGTTTTTCGGTTGGGTGGTGCATTTTTATTATGGATCCAATTATTACACTTATTTGGAAGACACAGGCGTAGTTCGATTAGTCAGAGATTGACCCGCATTTTTAGCATAAACTTCGTTAAATTATTGATGTTTATCGCCTAACACATTGAAATAATGATTTTTATTGTTTATTCGCTTTCATATTGCTAAAGTTAAACGCTATTACTGGGTTTATTACCCGCTTTAATTTACGGTAAATATGTTTAAATCGGATTATGAAAAAAAGTAACGTACATTATTTGAGTACAGCTTTAGTGGCGACCTCTTTTTTAGCCAGTTCGCCTAGTTATGCGTTGGGAATTGGTCAAATAAAATTACAGTCAGCTCTCAATCAAAGTTTAAAAGCTGAAATCGCTTTGACTTTATCGGAGGGCGAAAAAGTTAATGATTTTAAAATTGGCTTTGCTTCTAATGCCAAATTTGATGAAGCAGGCATCCCCTGGTCTGTATTTTTATCTAAAATTAAATTTGAAACGGTTACTAAAAATGGCAAAACGTTTATTACACTCAGTTCGACTGAAGCCTTTAAAGAGCCTTTTTTAGATTTTTTACTCGAAATTAAAGGCGCGAAAGGTAGTTTGTACCGTGAATTTACGGTACTGGTTGATCCGCCAGAAATAGCTCAAGCGGTTAAAACGTTGCGCCCATCTGTTGCTATGACGGGTGAAAGTTCTTATGGTCCCGTGCGTGAAAGTGAAACACTTTGGAGTATTGCCAAGCAATTCAACGAACGGAATCTAGTGTCTGTCAGTCAAATGGTCTCCGCCATTTACACTGCTAATCCCGATGCGTTTAATAAAATAGATGATAAAACAGCCATATTGATTCCCGGAAAAATACTCCGGATTCCTAATGTGGCGGCATCAGCGGAATTGCTTGCGCCAATAAAAACAAAGCCTTCCGCGCATCGGTCGGCAATAAAACTCGCGCGAATTCAAGAAAAATCAACGAGTAATGAAATATCTGCGCCCGTTGTGACAGCTGAATCCAAGATTACGCAGCAAAAAATTGTGGAATTTGAACAAAAATTGTCCACCATGCAAAAAGCGATTGCAGAAGTGGCATTCGAACAAAAATTATCCGCTATGCAAAAAATCATTGTGGAAAAAAATGCACAAATCGCCGCATTAAAATCATCGATAAATGGGGTGAATCCTGTCGAGAAGTCGCCGATAATTCCGCCCGTACCGTTAACCACGCCACAGATTTCCTCCCCCAAAATTTCGCCAACAATCGAAATCGCATCGCAACCCGCGCCAATCTTATCACCAGCGACTTTACCTGCCGAAAAAATTTCTGCGCCAGTTGACGTAATTCCATCTGCACCCGCGCCAGGAAATTATTTGGGCATGCCAGCTGAATTGTATTATTACATTGCGGGTGGGGCAGGCTTATCATTGTTTGGGGTAATAGGCTGGTTACGGTTGCGTAAACAAGACAAGCCTAAAACGGTTGTGACTTCAGAAAACTCTTTTACACCGGAATCAAACTGGAAAGAAAATCAGGGTGGCGAAATGGTAATGAATAGCCAAAAAACATTTGATAATTCATTTACCACAAAATTCAACAACGATGATTTTGGGGTGGCCAACGCGGCTGACTTTGACGAACTCTCCGAAATCGAATTTAAGAACATGGTAGATGTTAATTCGGATGCCCGAAACACGAATGGTGTATTGTCTAAAGCGGATGTTTATTTATCTTATGGTAATTACGGACAAGCAGAAAAATTACTGTATGACGAATTTATTAAATATCCAGAAACACACGATTACGCGCTGCGCTTATTAAAAATTTACGTTTCACAAAACAGCAAAAGCAAATTCAAAGATTTTGTGTTGAGATTAGTTAAATTAGGTAAAAACGAGTTACCTGAATTTTGGACACTTGTTTCTGACCTTGCGTCGGATTTTTATCCAGAAGCCTTATTTTTTCCACCTGCCATGATACTGATGCCCGATTCACTGACTTCTATTCCCTTTGATGGCACGTTTGCTAGCAAAAACGCCACTGAAAAATTTGAGAACGATTTTGATTTTAGTTCGATGAATTTTGATGATTCGGATGATTCAGATGATGAAAAAATAACTTCTAATGAATTATCCGAAAATGAAAGGTTAAAAAAAGCAACCGATAATGTGCTTCCTTCTTTAGATTTTGATATGTTTGAAATAAACGAATCGTTGGACGCTGAAATACGGGAACTTGAAAAATTTATTCTTGAAAAGCCCACCGAAGAAGAATCGTTAGATTTTGGCGTGTTTGAAATGAGCGAATCATTAGAAGCGGAAACGCTCACATTTAGAGCGGATGACATTGAACTAAAAATGGAACCGGTTTCGTTCCAAAAATTAACGGATAAAAATGATTTAAACGTTAATTCACGATAATTTCGCGTAAGACAGCGGTGGCATAACTTCCAGCGGGTAAATTGAATTTTAATCGCAATGTGTCATCGCCGTCGAATTCCCACGTTAAATTTGAAACGTTGACACGCAAGGCGCGACGGTCGTTTTCTAGTCCGAATGCAATCAGTCCTTTTGTTAATTCGGCGTATTTTTCAATGACGTTTTGTTCCAATTCCAACGCCGACGCGCTTAATCGTGATTCGCCTTTGCCAAATAATACGCCTGTTGAGTGCAAAGCGTTTTGGGCTAATCGAGCGCGAATATCGCCATCCATTTCATCGCACGGAAAACAACTGTGCGAACCGTCAATCATGAAAACATCACCGTCTAAACCGTCCGCCCAAGAATTTTGCTCAATTCGCGCTGCTAAAATGTGATTGAACAAAAACGACCGTGCCGAAGATAAATATAAACTACGTTGGTCGCGCCCGATTTTTGCGCCTTCAAACATCGCGAAGGCTTTCACGACATTTTGACCGCCGTGACCAAACCGTTGCGAGCCGTAATAATTCGGCACGCCGTGATTTTTTATCGCGGTTAATTGTTCAATTGTTTTCGCTTTATCGCCTTGCCATTGCCGAATCGTCAACTCAAAACGGTTATTTGCCAACGCGCCACGTTTTAATTTTCGAGCGTGGCGCGTAATCGACAGAATTTTAAAACCATCCGTTTCAAAATTCTGCCAATCTGGTTCATCGCCCTTCGGCAACCACACACTAAACCATTGCGTCGTAATGGCGTGGCGGTCTTTCATGCCAGCAAAACCAATATCACGCTGACGCACATTCGCAAAACGTGCTAATTGTCGCGCCACATATTCGGTGTTTTCGCCTGTTTTTTGAATCTGCAAAAAGATGTGTTCGCCACTGCCCGACGGTTCAAATGCCAGCGTTTCTTCGACAATAAAATCTTCCGGCAACGTGCGAATTTCACCTTTTCCAGAAGGTGAACCGTAAGCGTAAGCCCAATTTGGAGTCGTTAAATTTTCAGACATTACAAACCGCTCTTCAAACTGGCTTCGATAAAAATATCCAAATCGCCGTCCAAAACACCTTGTGTGTTGCCGACTTCCACGCCCGTCCGTAAATCTTTAATCCGCGATTGATCCAACACATACGAACGAATTTGACTGCCCCAACCAATATCGGATTTGCTGTCTTCGATAAGTTGCTGACCTTCGTTGCGCTTTCGCATTTCGAGTTCGTACAATTTCGCTTTCAACTGTTTCATCGCGGTATCACGGTTTTTATGTTGCGAGCGATCACTTTGACATTGCACCACAATCCCAGAAGGCGCGTGGGTTAAACGCACCGCAGATTCGGTTTTATTGATGTGCTGCCCACCCGCGCCACTGGCACGATAAACGTCGGTGCGAATATCTGATGGGTTAATATCGATTTCAATATTGTCATCAATTTCAGGCGAAACGAAAACCGACGCAAACGAGGTGTGACGGCGGCTGCCCGAATCAAACGGCGATTTTCTCACCAAACGATGCACGCCTGTTTCCGTTCGCAACCACCCAAACGCATATTCACCTTCAAAGCGAATCGTCGCGCTTTTAATGCCTGCCACGTCGCCTTGTGATTCTTCAATCAGTTCAGTTTTGAAGCCTTTGCGTTCACCCCAACGTAAAAACATACGCTCCAAAATCGAAGCCCAATCTTGCGCTTCCGTGCCACCCGAACCAGATTGAATATCCAGAAAGGCATTATTCGCGTCCATTTTTCCCGAAAACATGCGGCGAAATTCTAAACCGGCAACGTGTTTGTCAAAACCATCCACATCATTGGCAACCATATCAACCGTGTCCGAATCGCCTTCTTCCACTGCCATTTCGAGCAATTCTTCTGCGTCGTCCAGCCCGCGTGTCAGTTCAATTAGCCCGTTCACAACGAGTTCCAATTGTCCGCGTTCTTTGCCTAATTCTTGGGCGAGTTGGGGTTTTTCCCAGATTTTTGGGTCTTCCAATTCGCGTAAAACTTCGGTTAAACGTTCATATTTAGTTTCGAAGTCAAAGATACCTCCGAAGCGCATCAACGCGGCTTTTTAGGTCAGAGAGTTTGTTTTTTATCGGGTTAATTTCTTGCATGATTTTTTTTGTTTAAAAGTTAAAAGGTTAAACCTGCCACGCTGCCAATTGTGCATCGTCATCGAAAGGTTGAACGGTTAAATCGCGTTTTTCGCCGGTTTTTTCAGTGAGCGTCACGGTGACGGTTTCGGCAGTTCGACCTTGTCCGTAACGCGCCACAATTCGCGCCACCAATTCTAAATCTTCGCTGGTCGGCGTACCGTCAATCAACGTCAGCGGCCCTTTGTGGCTGCTCGAATCGACGCTGATAAATTCCTTTTTATAGCCTTGTAAAAAACGTCCTTCGCCTTCTTCGCGCGATATAATTATTTTGAAATGCGGCGCAGGTCGAATATGCCGCCCGACTTTGAGCAACATAATATCGTCGAGTTCATATTCTTTGTGTCCGTGCGCTTGCCACAAATCCACCAATTTCGCGGAATAGAATTTGTCGGTTAAAAAACAACAGCCGCCAGCAGGTTGCGCGAAATCTTCAAAACCAAATTTGTCCGCCATTTCAAATTGCGGTTTGCGTGAACGTCCCGTCACGTCGCCGAGCAATTCCCGATTTATCCAGCCTTCGCGTTCGGGCAACGTGGCGGGGAGATTTTTCGCACACATTGGACGTACCAATAAATCATCCGCGCCCGATTGTTTGGCAATAATCGGCATTTTATATTTCGTTTGCGACATCGGACGCTGCCCAATCACTTCGCCCGTAATAATGAAATCAAACTCGTTTTCGACCATCCATATTTTGGCTTTGTTAATCATGAAAATTTTGCAATCCAAACACGGATTCATATTCGTGCCATAACCGTGTTTTGGATTGATTAACACGTCTTTGTATTCGTCAATCACGTCGATAATGTGCAGCTTGATTCCCAATTGTTCCGCCGCCCACAACGCATTATTGCGTTTCGGTTTCGCTTTGCCATTATCCCGAATCGCGTGCGTGTGTCCTTCCACACAAAAACCGGTAAAAAAGTTAATGCCTTCGACGTAAATGCCCTGTTCTTGTATCAATTTCACCGCTAATAGCGAATCCAAACCGCCTGAAATCAGCGCGACCGCTTTGCGTTGTTTTGTCATTTTTAAGTTTCTCAATTTTTTAATCAATTACCTGAATAAATGTTTCGCCTTCTTTAATCATGCCCAATTCCTCGCGGGCGCGTTCTTCAACCGCTTCTTGCCCTTTGCGTAAATCCAACACTTCGGCGTAAAGCATTTCGTTACGGTGTTTTTTTTCGTCTACTTGGATTTTTAATTCGTTTAAACGTGTTTGATAAGTGTTAATTTCAGTAATGCTGCCATCGCCAAACCATAAGCGATACTGCAATTGCCCAATCAGGACGAGGAGAATAATGACGATAATTTTCATAAGAATTCGGAGTACAAACCTATCAAACTACAAACCAAAGGTTTGTACTCCTTATTTACCTTTTACAACATTCTGAACGCGCTACGACCCGCGTATTTCGCCAAGTCACCCAGTTCTTCTTCAATACGCATGAGGCGATTGTATTTCGCCACGCGATCCGAACGACTTAACGAACCCGTTTTGATTTGACCCGTTCCCGTCGCCACCGCTAAATCCGCAATCGTGGTGTCTTCGGTTTCGCCCGAACGGTGCGACATCACCGCCGTATAACCGGCTTTGTGCGCCATCATGACCGCCGCTAATGTTTCGGTTAAGGTGCCAATTTGGTTCACTTTAATCAAAATGGAATTGGCGATGTTTTTGTCGATGCCTTGTTGCAGAATTTTTGGATTCGTCACAAACAAATCGTCACCGACCAATTGAATTTTGCCGCCCAATTTTTCGGTCATCAATTTCCAACCGTCCCAATCGTTTTCGTCAAAACCGTCTTCGATGCTGATAATTGGATAACGATTCACCCAATCTACAAAGAAATCCGCCATTTGCGCGGAATTGTAGGTTTTGCCTTCGGACGCTAAATCATAAATGCCGTCGTGATAGTATTCCGAAGCCGCTGCGTCTAACCCTAAATAAATATCTTTGCCCGCTTCATAACCCGCGAGTTTGATGGCTTCTAAAATGACTTCAATCGCTTCTTCGTTTGACGACAAATTCGGTGCAAAACCGCCTTCATCGCCTACGGTTGTCGCCAAGCCTTTACTTTTTAACACTTTCGCTAAGTTATGGAACACTTCTGCACCATAACGAATCGCTTCACGGAAATTCGGTGCGCCGACGGGCAAAATCATGAATTCTTGTAAATCGACGCTGTTATCTGCGTGTGAACCGCCGTTGATAATGTTCATCATCGGTACGGGCAAAATGAATTCGCCCGAGGTATTTAATGAACGGTAAAGCGGTTGTTGTTTCGCATTTGCCGCCGCACGCGCCGCCGCCAAAGACACCGCTAACATGGCATTCGCACCCAAACGACTTTTACTTTCGGTGCCGTCGAGCGCAATCATTTTTTCGTCGATGGCACTTTGATCGTTTGTGTCCAAGCCAACAATCGCGTCGTGAATTTCAGTTCGTACATTTTGAACCGCATTCAACACGCCTTTGCCCAAATAACGCGCTTTGTCACCGTCGCGTAATTCAATCGCTTCACGTTCGCCCGTCGATGCACCAGACGGAACCATCGCGCTTCCAATTACGCCTGAAGCCAAAATCACATCCGCTTCAATCGTTGGATTGCCGCGTGAATCTAAAATTTCTCTGGCTCTAATTTCAACAATCTTTGTCATAAAAAGTTACCCCTAAAATAAAAACACGATTAAAAAATTAACAACTCAAACTTAAAAACTAACATCTTCGTAAATATCTGCAAGGGTTAAAACTGCCTGATAATTTTCACATTCTATTGTTACCGTTTCACCACCTTCTAATTCTGCGCCAAACCATTCGCCTGTTTCACTGCGAATAAAATAATCTACTTTTTGTTTGAGTGAATCAACGAGCAAATAATAACGCAAACTTGGAATCTTTTGATAGGTTTGCCACTTTTCACGGCGGTCGAGTTTTGCCGTACTTTTTGACAACACTTCGGCAATAAAACACGGTTTTTCACAATAAAATTGGGCGTTGTCATCTTCGGCACAACTCAAAATCACGTCAGGATAATAATAAAAACTTCCATTTTCTGCGCGTAATCGCATATCGCTGGCAAAAACGTTGCAATTTCCACCTTTGCCACGGGATGCCGCGCGTAAATTAAAAAATAGATTTCCAGTGATTAAATTGTGATTTTTACTTGCACCCGCCATCGCGTAAATTTCACCCGCAACGTATTCGTGTTTTACGTCGCTGGACTCTTCAAACTCTAAATAATCTTGTTCAGTTAAATGAGTTTGTTTTTGTAATGCGCCCATTTTTCACTCCCAAAAAATCAAAATCCCAACACTCACAAAGCTAAATCAATCGACGTTCAATACGGAATGTCGTCCGTGTAAGTTTCAATGTCAGGCGATTCAAGCCCTTCGGGAACTTCCCGCGCTGATGGAAAATTGATAATTTTATCTTTTTCCATTTGTTCTTTGGCTTTTTCCATGTTTTCAACTTTGCCTTTCCAGCCATAAGTCGGATTCAATTTGTAGCCCGTCGTCGTGCCTTCTCTGACTTTGAGAATGATGCTTTTGCCAACTAACAATTTGATTGCACGACTAATAACGGATTTATTCATTTTTAATTTTTCAGCCACTGCGCTTTGTTTGATTGTGATGTAATTGTCAAATTCCAAATTGCTCATCAAAATCATCAAAACTCTAAAGGTTTGCCCTGTCATGTCTTCATCTGTTGCAATAATTTCTAATGAATCTTGAAACGTCAAAATAGATTTTCGGGCAATGTCGATTGTTGAGTATGAAAAATCAATGTCGCAAAAATCAACCACTTTGCTAAACCATTCACCGCTTAATCGGTACGCTCTATTTGCTTCATGCAACTGTTTTTCAACCTCACGGGCATTTTCCATAAAATCAGAAATCATCACCGACATAATCCCATTCGGAATAGCCGTTTTAAGTTGCGATACTCGACGTTTAATATCTCGCGTCATGCCTATTTTCTTATTTCCGCGACCATCTTCAACAATATAGACCAGTTTCATTTTCAAACATCCCAAAAAAATCAAAATTCCAACATCCACAAAGCCAAATCAATTAACAAAAACGAAGGATTAACGTAATTTTCCATCAAGATGTCTTAACAATAATTCATCCCAATCTTTTGCTGTTACATTCGTTGCAAGAACGCGCTTGCTGACAATTTCTACTTTTGTTTGTGGTGTTTTATCTAATTCGGTAACAAACACGGCAACATTTTCGCCATAGGTAAAGGCTCCCATACCACTTTCAGCTAAAATTTCACCTTTCACTTTGTCGCTGGATGCAACGCTTAAACCTGAATTTCTAACTACTTCATCTGCAGCCATCCAAACCGTGTTGTAATCTTTGTCATAGATTCGGCTCATACCAGAACCTTTTGCATTTTGGGCTGTTGATAAAGTTGAACAACCCGACAACAACACTGTCGATAACGCACAGGCAACTAAAATTTGTTTCAACATTTTGACTCCTTGAAAATTATTTTTAAATTCTTGCAATTCTGATTCTAACCAACCGCCAGCTTCTATACTTTCCGTTGTATTTCAAAAGCTCCATGTGGGTAGTTTCATAATTTATAGTGTTAATTGGCTTATTAGGAAATTCTTTAGACAAGATAATATCGGCTTTATTTTTTGATGAAAGAGTGGCTTCATTTTGGTCTGTTACTATTTCACCAGGAATAGACCAATAGCGAAACTCATCAGTTTCATAGTAAATTTTTTGCGGCCAGTTTTCTGGGATTTTATCGAAGTAATTGGTTAAGGCTAATTCCTCATTTGATGCAATTTTTGGAATTGTTTTTTCAAATTCTTTTGGTGACGGAGCTTGAGTGGTTATGTTACTTAGGGTGCCGTCGTTTTGAGTTTGCTTTGGAATTGCAATCCCTGGTTTGTCTTGCATGGCTATCGAAACAAAATTTGGATAAGTGTAAAAAGCGTTATTAGCCCCATCTATAGCGATGCCTAAAACCATGCCATAACCTGTTAATAAGTCCAATAACAGATAACCCCCATCAAATTTTGAATCAACGTAATTTGTGCCATTTTGATATTTGTTATCACAATTAACCGACATGATATTTCCGTCACGGTGAATTGTTGCTGTTTGATTTGGCGGAGCTTGCCAAGAGCCTTCTTCATTCACAATGGTGCAATGTGTGGATTCTTTAGCTTTGTCATTCGATGTTGAAACAGAAAATGGTTGTGTTGTTCCATTGAACATTGATGCACAACCTGCAAGTAATAAAACGCTTGTAGTAATTGAAATTGTTTTAAACATAAATATCCTTGCACATGAGGCTAATAATAGCCGTTGTTATATAATTGCCCTATTTTCCACGCTTGAGTTTTTAAATCGCTAATTTGTTTTGTCAAATCATAAAGGGTAGTTGGCGATTCTACTTTGTTATCTCTAACTAACCTGAGATAACCATACTTACTCTTATAATCCGCTTCAACCATACTGCTGTTAAAATCAACGAACCACATAGCGTTACTTGCACTTGGAAATACAGAAGATGACCAATAAGTCCCTTCCATTGTATTAGGAAAATAATCGCTGTTTATTGTTGGACTGGACGGCAAACCTACGCACATTAAACCGTATTGCGTCGCATCAATAGTTGTGCTTTTACCTTCTGGGCAGTACACCAAACCTTTTAATTCTGTAACACTGGGAATCCGCCAATTTGTTCCACCACAATATGCGACATTATTTATCATTCGTGTGTAATCGTGAACATAAGTTGTGCAATTATCGATTCCTTTGCAATCCGCGACATTATCATTCCATGTGTACCACCAAATTTTATCGCGCGTAACCCCGTCATTGCCTTTAACCTCCCAAATCAACCCAGTTTTGTTGTCTTTTGTGCAAGCCCAATCGGTTGGATTTGTTCCGAGCGTTGCGCTATCTGGTAGAAGCGAACCATTGTTAGCAATTTTTGTATAGCCTGTGGTTTTGGCAGGAACTAGGATTGCAACGGGTGGCGCGATAACTTCAACAGGTGCAGGATTTGAAACAGTGACAATTTTAGAAACAGATTTACTGTTTAAAGCAGGCGTGCCGTTATCGCTTGCAAACGCATTCCAACCAAATGAACTAACGGTTGCATAAGTATGATTGAAAACTAAATCTTTGCTATCCGTTGCGGTTACTGTTTCAGGTTCGGAATTGTCGCCCCAATTCATGGTGATTGCGTTTAAATTTGCATCGACATCTTTTGCATTTAGCGTGACGGTGTAAGCGGTGTTTGTAATCGCCGATGTTTCTGCTTTGATTAACGCTAACGTTGGCGCGTGATTGATAGGTGCAGCACTTGTGACGGTATAACTGCCACTTTTTGCCACGCCAGCCGTCACATTTTTAGAATTCATAATTGCAATTTTGTAATTCTGTTTGCCCGTCGTGTAAATCGCACGCGATAAAGAATAACTTTGATTCGCGCCCACCATTTCAGTAAATCCTTTGCCAAAGGTAATTTTAATTTTGTAACCACTCGGCAAAGGATTACTTAAATCGGCAGCAAATTTAAACATCGTTCCAGCGGGCGCAGATGTTGGTGTGACGCTGGTTTGCGTGATGGTTGTTTTTGTAACGGTGGCGGCTTGCGCGGTACTTAACAAAAACAGAAATATCAGTGGAACAAATACGTTAGGTTTCATTTGAAAATCCAAAAAGTTAAAAGGTGTTATTTGTGCGAGTTAAACCAATTTCCCCCACATATCGTAATCGTCTGCGTCTTCGATTTCGACTTGCACAAAATCGCCCACTTTCAAATGTGTCGCGCCATCAATGAAAACTTGCCCGTCGATTTCAGGCGCATCGGCTTTACTTCGCGCCACCGCACCTTCTTCCACGACTTCATCAATCAACACGGTTTCGATTCGCCCAATTCGACGTTGCAAACGTGCCGCACTGATTTCAGCTTGATGCGCCATGAAACGCGCCAAACGTTCTTGTTTCACTTCTTCGGGAACGGGATTTGGCAACTCATTTGCCGTCGCGCCTTTCACGGGTGAATACGCAAACGCGCCCACACGGTCTAATTGCGCTTCGGTTAAAAAGTCTAATAATTCTTCAAATTCACTTTCAGTTTCGCTCGGAAAACCGACGATAAACGTACTTCTCAACGTAATATCGGGACACACTTCGCGCCACGCTTTGATGCGCGTTAAATTATTTTCACTCGCGGCGGGACGTTTCATGGCTTTCAAAATGCGTGAATTCGCGTGTTGAAACGGAATATCCAAATACGGCAAAATTTTTCCTTCTGCCATCAACGGAATCACATTATCAACGTGCGGATATGGATAAACATAGTGCATTCGCACCCAAATTCCCAAATCGCCCAACGCTTCGGCTAAATCATAAAAACGAGTTTGATACGATTTACCGCGCCAATCGCGTGGCGCGTATTTCAAATCCAAACCATAAGCACTGGTATCTTGCGACACCACGAGCAATTCCTTCACGCCCGCATTCGCTAAATTTTCCGCTTCCAATAAAACCTCATCAATCGGACGACTGACTAAATCGCCACGCATCGACGGAATAATACAAAACGTGCAACGGTGATTACAGCCTTCGGAAATTTTCAAATACGCATAATGGTCAGGCGTAAGTTTGATGCCTTGCGGCGGCAATAAATCTAAAAAGGGTTGGTGTGGCGCGGGCAGATATTCATGAACAGCAGCCACGACTTCGTCGAAAGCGTGTGCGCCGGTGACTTTTAAAACTTGGGGATGACGAGCGCGAATTTCGGCTTCGCGTGAACCCAAACAACCCGTGACGATGACTTTGCCATTTTTCGCCAACGCTTCACCAATGCTGTCGAGCGATTCTTCTACCGCCGAATCGATAAAGCCGCAAGTATTCACCACGACTAAATCCGCGTCTTCATACGTCGGGGAAATCGTATAACCTTCGCGGCGTAACGTGGTCAAAATGCGTTCGCTATCAACCAACGCTTTCGGGCAGCCTAAACTAATAAAACCAATATGCGGTGCGCTCATCAAATAAATCCGTCAAAAATAATCAAAAATAACCTAATTGCGCGGCATTATAGCACGCACAGAAAAATGATTTTTATCGGTAGCGGTGTTAGAATTCAAGCAATTACTTCCATCTGTTGAATCCACTAATGACGATTAACTCGCTGTCTAAATCCCATTCTCCTCCCGCTGTAGAATTTAAAAGTAGTACGTTTTCAGTGCCTGTTTTAAGCCTTGCCAATAATGATTTGGTAATTATTGAGAAGTTACTGGACGAAAAAATTAAACTCGCACCCGAATTTTTTAAGCATTCGCCCATCGTGGTGGATTTGAGTGATGTTAACAAAAAAGAGTTATTTATCAATTTTGGTGATTTAGTTGCTTGTATTCGTAAATCCGGTTTGTTTGTGATTGGCGTACGAGGCGGGAACGAACAACAAAATCTGGAAGCGATTACGTTAGGAATTCCCGTCAATACGTCACAATCTAATCCGGAAACGAAAAGTGATTGCACGAAAAGTTCAACCGGAACACCCTTACAGGTTGATGATGGATTGACGTTTCACGATTCCAATACCGTGATTATTACGAAACCGATTCGGTCGGGACAACGGATTTATTCGCACGGGGATTTAATTGTGTTGGCACAAGTCGGCGCAGGCGCAGAAATTTTAGCAGAAGGTAATATCCACGTTTACGGGTCGTTGCGCGGGCGGGCGTTAGCCGGTGTTCAGGGCAATACCGAGGCACGAATTTTCTGTTTGAATTTACAAGCGGAACTGATTTCAATCGCGGGTAATTATAAAATCAGCGACGATATTCAAGGGGCGATTGCGAATGCTCCGATTCAAATTTATTTACAAAAAAACACCTTAGTCATTAAGTCGTTAGTTTAATGAATATCATAAAAATTCTTTTGGAGGGCTATAAATGGCACGAATTATTGTTGTAACGTCGGGTAAAGGGGGCGTAGGTAAAACCACTACCAGCGCAGCGATTTCTATGGGGCTGGCGAAAAAAGGTCACAAAACGGTGGTGATTGATTTTGACGTGGGTTTGCGTAATTTAGATTTGATTATGGGCTGTGAACGCCGCGTGGTGTATGACATTATCAACGTGATTAACGGCGAAGCGACGTTGCATCAAGCCTTAATTAAAGATAAAAACTGTAATTTATTGTCGATTTTGCCCGCGTCCCAAACCCGCAATAAAGACGCGCTAACCCAAGAAGGCATCGGTAAAATTTTAGAAGAATTAGCGAAAGAGTTTAAATATATTGTGTGCGATTCACCGGCGGGCATTGAAAAAGGCGCACATTTGGCGATGTATTTTGCCGACGATGCGTTTATTGTGACGAATCCTGAAGTGTCTTCGGTGCGGGATTCGGATCGAATTTTGGGTTTACTCGCTAGCAAATCGCGTCGTGCTGAACAAAATGCCGAACCGATTAAAGAATATCTATTGTTATCGCGTTATTCACAGGAGCGCGTGAGATCGAAGGAAATGCTCAGTTTGGACGATGTACAAGAAATTTTATCTTTGGATTTATTAGGGGTTATTCCTGAATCTAAATCCGTGTTGTTGGCATCAAATTCAGGAATTCCCGTTATTCTGGATGAGAAAAGTGATGCGGGTCAGGCGTACGCGGACATTGTGGCGCGTTATTTAGGTGAAAAGAAGCCGCATCGATTTATTGATGATAAGAAAGGATTTTTTAGGAAGTTATTCGGAGGGAAATAATCATGAGTTTACTGGATTATTTTAGAACATCTAAAATCAGTTCCGCTTCACTCGCTAAGGAACGACTACAAATTCTGGTGGCTTACGAGCGTTCCTCCAGCAGTCAGCCGTCTTATTTGCCACAATTGCAAAAAGAATTATTGTTAGTAATTCAACGGTATGTCGATGTGAGTCAAGATGCGATGACGATTAACTTAGAGCAAAACGACAATCAAGAGACACTCGAATTGAACATTGTTCTGTCAGATCGGCGGCGTAATTAACATGATGAAAAAAGTGAGTCGCCTACTAATTTTTTGCTGCATTCTGACGATGACATTGACAACAGGTTGCAGCCCGAAAAAAAATATTCGCGCCAATCCGCACACGGTTGCTGACCGTCGCACGGCGGATATGGCTGAAATCGACAAAGATATTACGGCTGAAATCAAAGAAAATTTGCGTGACGATGAAGAAATGCGACGTTTCGCCCATGTGAATGTGGCTGTTTATAATGGCGCGGTGTTGCTGACTGGCGAGGCGATGAATGAGGCGGTGAAAATCCAAATTGTTGAAATGGTGCGGGTTGTGAAGCACGTTAAAATGGTGCATGACAATTTAATTGTGGATTATCCGAGCGATAATTTATCGCGGTCGAATGACCATCGGATTGCCCAAAGCCTCAAACAAGCCTTAACGCAAATTCATGATTTGCCGAATTTTGATCCGTCGTTGATTAAAATAGTTGTCGAGCAAAGTTCGGTGTATTTAATGGGGCGCGTGCATCGTAATGAAGGCACGGTGGTCATTAACGTGGTTCGACTGGAACCCGATATTCGTCAGATTGTTGCTGTTTTTGATTACATCGATTGATGTTGTAGGGGCGGGTTCCAAACCCGCCCTCAACTATGCGAACTAGGGCGGGTTTAGAACCCGCCCCTACATTTAAAAATTCATTGAAACAACATTATGCAAAAAACTCTCCCCGCCGAATTTTTAAACGCTTTAAAAAACATTTTCCCCAAAAACGATATTTTAACGGAACCCGAAGAATGTTGGACTTACGGCTACGATAACAGCCGCCGTCATGCCTTGCCGCAAGTCGTTGTTTTTGCCACGACACACGAACAGGTTTTGCACGTCGTACAATTGTGCAATGAATTTGACATTGCGATTACCGCGCGAGGGCGTGGAACCGGCACAACAGGCGCAATCGTGCCATTACACGGCGGTTTGGTTTTGTCGTTGGAACGCATGAAACAAGTGTTGGATTTTTCGCCCGACAATCGTTACATCAAAGTGCAAACGGGCATCACCAATCAAGAAGTGCAAGATTACGTCAAAAGTGCAGGCTTTTTCTGGTCGCCCGATCCAACCAGTGCGGCATTTTGCAGCGTCGGTGGAAATTTAGCGTACAACTCCGCTGGCCCAAAAGCGGTGAAATACGGTACACCGCGCGAAAACACACTCGGTTTGCGCGTCGTCACAGGCGCGGGACACGAAATGAAAGTCGGCGTTTACACCAGCAAAGGCGTGGTCGGTTACGATTTGACCCGCTTAATTATTGGCTCAGAAGGCACGTTGGCAATTATCACCGAAGCCACGTTGAAACTCACGCCATTGCCCGAAGCGAAAAAAACATTGCGGGCGATTTATAAAACGGTGGGTGACGCGGCGCAAGCTGTCGCGGCTGTGATGTCGCAACCCGTAGTTCCATGTGCGTTGGAATTTATGGACGGTAACGCGATAAATATGATTCGTCATTACACCGAAACCGATTTGCCTGAAAATGCCGGCGCAATGTTGATGATTGAAGTCGATGGACAAGCCGAAGGATTGGATTATGCGGCGGAAAAAGTCATCAAAGCTGCGACCAATGACGGTCTAATGTCGATGCGTTTGGCGAAAGATGCTGCCGAAGTGAAAGCTCTTTGGGATACGCGCAAAGCCTTGTCCCCTGCCCTGCGAAAAGTCGCGCCAAAGAAAATTAACGAAGATGTGGTGGTTCCTGTGACAGAAATTCCCGCGTTAATTTCAGGGTTAGAATTGCTGTCGAAACAATACGAATTGCCGATTATCAATTTTGGTCACGCGGGCAATGGCAACATTCACGTTAATTTATTGCTCGACCCCGACGACCCAATTCAAAGCAAAAAAGCCCACGCTTGTTTGGATGAAATTTTCTCGTTGGTGTTGAAATTGAACGGCACATTATCGGGCGAACACGGCGTGGGTTTGGAAAAACGCGATTTTGTAGACCGTGAATTGGACGCTAATTCGCTCAATTTAATGCGGGCAATTAAACGCCAATTCGACCCCCAAAATTTATTAAATTCTGACAAAATGTTGCCGTTAGCCTAAATTCAAAATCGGAGTACAAACCTTGGTTTGTACCCAAAAATACAAATAAATACAAACCAAGGTTTGTACTCCCGTTACTTTTTTTGAGTTATTTATGAGTGAAATTTTAAATACATTAACAACCCTGCGCGATTATATGCGCTGGGCTTCAAGCCGTTTCACTGCTGAAAAACTGTCTTTCGGTCAAGGCACAACAACCGCGTTAGATGAAGCGGTTGCGCTGGTTTTATTTGCTGTGAATCAGCCTTATTATTTGTCCGCCAGTTTTTTCGATTGCGTTTTAACATTTGAAGAACGCAAAACCGTTTTTGAGTTAATCGAACGCCGCATTAACGAACGTATTCCCGCCGCGTATTTAACGAAAGAATCTATTTTTATGAATTTGCCGTTTTATGTTGATGAGCGGGTTTTAATTCCCCGTTCGCCCGTCGCTGAATTGATTGAGCAACGTTTTGAGCCTTGGATTGAAGAAGAAAGCGTCGAACACATTTTAGATTTGTGTACGGGCAGCGGGTGCATTGCGATTGCGTGCGCGTATGCGTTTCCGAATGCAATTGTCGATGCGGTAGATTTATCGCCTGAAGCCTTGGAAGTCGCTGAAATCAACATCGAAAAACATCAACTCGGTGAAACCGTCAATACTTATTATTCGGATTTGTTCAACAAATTACCGCCGACGAAATACGACATCATTATCAGCAATCCGCCGTATGTGTGTTTGAATGAGTGGGAGAATTTGCCGCCCGAATTCCACGCCGAACCCGATATGGCTTTCAAAGGCGGCACATCTGGTTTGGATTTAGTGTTGCGGATTTTGAGCAACGCAAAAGCCTATTTAAGCGAACACGGCATTTTAGTGGTCGAAGTCGGCAGCAGTTCGGAAACGTTGCAAAATTTATTGCCCGACGTGCCGTTTTATTGGTTGAATTTTGAACGGGGCGGCGACGGCGTATTTTTGCTGACGGCTGACCAAGTTTCTGATTTTCACGATACGTTTACCAACGCTTTGAAAAAACATCATTGAGAAATATAAAATGAAAATCACTGCTAAAACGCTTCACACATTTGGACTTTTGTTTGCAATTATCGGCAACGCACAAGCCGCAACAGTTATACCAAAAATCACAGCAATCAACGTCACGCCAAATTCTGCGCCTGTGGGAACGATGTTTAAATTTACCGCTGAGTTGAATGCGCCTTTAACAACTGGTAATAAAGTCAAAATCGACCTGGGCAAAGGTTTTGCGTCTATGACAGGAGCAAAAACAAGTTATTCGTTATCGCGGGCAATTTATACAACTGGCGCACAAACTTACAAAGTGGGAATTTATAACGGTAAAAATGCGTTGCAAGGCAAAGTTTCGAGCGGTAATTACACCGTTTCAAGCAAAATAACGCCAATAAATAACGCCCCAACATTAACATTGGTAAGCAGTAGTGATTCAGCTGAACAATACAAAGTTTATACCTTGGAACTTAAAGCCACCGACAGCGACAACAATCTGCGTTCAGTGACAGTTGATTGGAAAGATGGTTCAAAAGCAGAAACACAAACCGCAACCAATGACGCAACGCTCACATTCACACATACTTACACCGCTGTTGGTAAATTTGCATTAACTGCAACAGCTAAAGACCTTGGTACACCAGCTTTAACGAGTACCGTTTTATCAAAAACTATTGAGGTTGTGCAACATTCTTACAGCAAAGTCTGTAATAGTGGCGCGCTAGAAGGCGAAGAAGATTGTCCCCTAAATCCAGAATTAGGCACAAAACCAACTGATTGGGCTTGTACCAAAGACAATGACACTGGTTTGATTTGGGAAGTTAAAACGACTGATGGCGGCTTGCGTGACATGAATGAACGTTATACAAATTACACGTCAGATTACAATCCAAAAAAACTTTACGGAGCAGAAACGAATGCTGACGGTTTTGTAATTGATGTGAATTCAGAAGGTTTATGCGGTGCAAGCGACTGGCGATTACCAACAAAAGATGAGCTATTAGGTATTGTAAAATTGGGAGCATCTTATCCAGCCATCGACACTACCTATTTTCCTGATATAGAAGATAACTACTGGTTTTGGTCGTCTTCGCCTGATGCTGACGATAGTAACTATGCGTGGGTTGTCTACTTCAACAGCGGCTATTCGGACTACGACGTTAAGAACTACAACTATAGTGTTCGGTTAGTTCGGTAGCGGACAGTGTTTTTCCTTTTTGTTTTGGCTTTGTGGGTGTTGGGATTTTGATTTTTTTGGGAGGATTTATGGCGCGTTTAATTTTATCGGATATGTCGGCGAGTGTTTCGGAGTTGAAAAAGCATCCCATCCGAACCGTTGCCGCCGGTGGGGGCTTACCGGTTGCAATTCTTAGTCAAAATAAACCCGCATTTTATTGTGTACCCGCAGCGGCTTATGAAGCGTTACTTGAAAAACTCGATGACATAGAACTCAACGCAATTGCAGACCAGCGTTTAAATGACGGTCAGGCGTTCATTCGGGTTTCGATTGATGAGTTATGAGTTAGATTTTCACCCAATCGCATGGAAAGAATGGCAATCTTTGGATTCGACAATTCGTGAGCAATTCAAGCAAAAGTTAGCAGAACGTTTGGAAAATCCCCATCACGCCCCGTCGAAATTGTCGGGACAAAAAGCGCGTTACAAAATCAAACTGCGGGCAATTGGCTATCGATTAGTTTATGAAGTTCGAGACAATGAGCTGATTGTAATTGTGGTTTCGGTTGGCAAACGTGAACGAAATATCGTCTATAAAAACGCGGCACTGCGTTAAATTGTTTCGGCTTTGTGGGTGTTGGGATTTTGATTTTTTGGGAGGTTTTAATAATGCCGACGCTTTTAAGAATCGGAAGTTTTCGATTTCACTTTTATTCAGACGAAGGTTCAGAACCGCCTCATATTCATGTGCGTTGCAACGAAGGAGAGGCTAAATTTTGGTTGATTCCTGTATCGTTAGCAAACAATCGTGGCGTTCCACTTCATAATTTACGCGAAATTGAACGGTTGGTTTTTGAACACACAAACTGTTTATCGAGAAATATAATGAATACCATCGAAACTAAAATTGAGCCTGTCGCGATTGATGTTTGGACAGAAAAACGGATGATTTACGTCGAATTAACGGATGGACGAGTTGTCGGTTTTCCTGCTGACCGTTTTCAAATTTTGAGTGGCGCGACAGATAAGCAATTGAAAGATGTTCACATTGAAGTCAATGGACACGCGCTACGCTGGGAAGAATTAGACGAAGATTTAACCGTTTCGGGTAGATTTCAATTGCCGTTGATGAAAAAAGCGGCGTGATTTTAAATGTAAGTTTTTAGATTTAATTTAGGATAAAAAATGTCAGGAAACACAATAGGAAAATTATTTACCGTCACGACGTTTGGCGAAAGTCACGGCGCGGCGTTGGGCTGTATTATTGACGGTTGCCCGCCGATGATGGAACTTTGCGAGGCGGATATTCAGCTCGATTTAGACCGCCGCAAACCTGGAACGTCGCGCCACACCACGCAACGCCGTGAAGCCGACGAAGTGAAAATTTTATCGGGTATTTTTGAAGGCAAAACCACGGGAACGCCAATCGGTTTGCTGATTGAAAACACCGACCAACGTTCAAAAGATTATTCCAAAATTTCGCAAGCATTTCGACCTGGTCACGCCGATTTCACTTATCAACAAAAATACGGCTTTCGTGATTATCGTGGCGGCGGACGTTCTTCAGCGCGTGAAACGGCAATGCGTGTGGCAGCTGGCGCGATTGCAAAAAAATATCTCAAAGAAATCGCAGGCATTGAAATCCGTGGTTATTTGTCACAACTTGGCACCATCAAAATTGACCAAATCGATTGGGATATTATCGAAACGAATCCGTTTTTTTGTCCCGACGTGAACAAAATTGCCGAAATGGAAAGCTACATGGACGCACTTCGTAAAGAAGGCGAATCGATTGGCGCACGCATTGAAGTCGTGGCAACGAATGTTCCCGCTGGTTTGGGCGAACCGATTTTTGACCGATTAGATGCCGAACTCGCTTACGCTTTGATGAGCATTAACGCGGTAAAAGGCGTAGAAATCGGCGACGGTTTTAAATGCGTCGAAGCAAAAGGCACACAATTCCGTGACGAAATCACGCCAGATGGTTTTTTGAGTAATCACGCTGGCGGGATTTTAGGCGGCATTTCGAGCGGTCAAACTATCACCGCGAGCATTGCATTAAAACCCACGTCCAGCCTACGTTTAGCGGGAAAAAGTATTGACCTCGAAGGTAACGCTGTCGAAGTGATTACCGAAGGGCGACACGATCCGTGTGTGGGAATTCGCGCCACGCCCATTGCCGAAGCGATGGTGGCAATTGTTTTGATGGATCATCTTTTACGACAACGCGCCCAAAACGGTAAACTAAAAAATCTGCACGGGAATAACGATTTTTAATAGCTTGAACAACTCAACCACTACCCGCTTGCGACGATAGTGGTTGAAGTTGGGGTGAATAGAGAATTCGGAATTCACTAACATTAGTTTCATGTTTCTCCATAGCGGCTTGAGCTAACCGTAATTTTACTGCTGTCATTTTATAAGGTGCGCCGCCTTTTCGACCTCTGGCACGAGCGGCATCTAAGCCAGCTTTAGTTCGTTCAGAAATTAAGCTCCTTTCAAATTCAGCTTCAGCTAATGCAGCAAAAATTCCAAACAAGCCCCCATTTCCCGATGAAAAATCTTGATACATATTTTCTGGAATAACGCCCGCTTCTATTAACGCATCCATCTTTACGGGCTTTATGGTAAATCTAAAACTTGCGAACCATCGGTTTTAGAAACTACTGCGACAATTACAGATGAAATCATTTTAGTAACGCTAAAAAAAAACAGCGGGACACGTTACAGCCAGACTTTAAACGCGCACTCGAGCAGAGTTAGACTACATCGTTATCGTAGCTTTTGTGTTGACAGTGTGAATAAATCGATGAATCACAAAATCATAGATTTTATGGATTTTATGGATTTTTAGTAGCGGTATTGAACATTAACACGTCGTTAAGTCGATATGTTTTAGGTGGAACTTTCAGTTCCTTAACACAAACGCACCCGTTTTTAGCTAGTGCGTTGTTTAGTGAAAAGCATGATTCAATTTCCTGTAGAGTTGTTTTGTCAAAGCAACTAAATTCGAAAAAGAACCATGCTAGTCGAAAACTTTATCACATGAGCAACAGCAACGCCCCACTCATATTTTTAATCTGGATACCGAACAAGTGATTATTCGTTTCCTTTGAGCTGTGCTTGACGATATTTTGAAATTTCCATAAAGTCAGACGTGGCTTTTACATCATTGATGTCGATTTCCGATGAGCTGCTAGTCGATGCGGTCACTACGCCGGCAGACGATGTAGTAATTGATTTGGATGATGCCGTAGTAGTGACTGGTGGTGTGATAGTAACAGTCGCATCTGAATTCACGTTAATTACCATCAAGTCCTGACCTGGTGTAAGCGGTCCTTTGTAACCCGCAGCGCGTGTACGATCTATCAAGTCGTTAGCAGAGGTTCCGGGTGGCATTACCATGTGAGTGTAGACCACATTTTTCGGTTTTGCTTCAAGGAAGACTTCGGCTGCTGTTTCAGGTGAAGTGTGGTAGTCGTAAATTTCTGGTCCACCTTCTCGTGCGTAACCATAGACTTCGTGGACTAATAAATCTACATTACTCGCATTTTTGATTACGTTAGCACTTTTGGTCGTATCGCCAGAGTAGACAAAAGACCGCCCTTTGTAATTAACGCGAAATCCATAAGACGGTGACATTGGATTGTGATCAACTAAAAATGCACTCACTGTTACACCACCATGAGAATAAACTACACCTTCTTTTAGTTCAGTAGTACTCTTCATCGTTTCAACAGCATCATCCGTAACAGAAAAATCATTCGGATTGGTGAACAATTGACGAACATGGAAATCGGTCTGATATGCAACTCTAAATGCTTGCATCATCGCCCAAGTAGCGACGGGTTGGTTTGGACCGCTTCCAGGTCCCCACACACGCAGTGGATTATTTGCTGCTCCATCGGTTGGTTTTTTGTAACGATAAAGCGCACCAATAGAGAATAAAGGACCAAGATCGGCAATGTGATCACTGTGTAAATGACTGATGAACACCTTATCTACGCCAATATTCGGACTAATCATTGAGCCACCCGACTGCACTAAGCGGGTATAAACGCCCTGACCACAATCAAAAAGCATTTTTTCTGTTCCGGCTTCCACCAGCAGTCCCGATAAAGCGCGTCCTCCCTTTGCTAGTGCCTGTGGGTTAAGCAACGGAACCCCAGTCCCCAAAAGCGTCACTTTGATAACGGGTGTAACGGCGGGTGTCACAGCCGCTTGTGTATTCGATATTCCTAACGATCCAATGGCTAAAACGGTGAATAAAAATTTTTTCATAAAAAACTCCTCTAAGTTTATATAGCTGATTAGTACACACTAAATCAGCATGAAAATTAAGCAAAAACGCCTTCATCATTTACTTAAGCTGGTGAGGTTTGACATCTACCGCCACTAAAAATCTATGAAAATCTATAGCTCTGCGTTCGTATAGCATTGCCAACTCGCAATGCTCCTTTCGCAATCAAATCGAAAGTGCTTGATATTGTAATTTAAAACTGCATTTTTTGTATTTTTTGTTGTGCATAAGGAATCCTCCCTATCGGTCGGATGCTTTGATAATTTGGTTGGGGCTGCACACACCCCAACCAAATTGGCAGCCACATTGAATGCAACTTCGCCGTACTTGTTGCGGGTGGCTGCCTTTCCGCCCTAAAGGGCGAGGTTTCAACCAGCAAGGAATTTTTGATGAAAAAAGATACAATAATGTGTTGTTAATTCAAAAGTAATTATTTTTCAATTAGGTGACCACGACCACAGCAATAAGGAATTTACTCCCTTTAGGGCGAGGGAGTGTGTTAAAAAAACTGCTTATAACGTAAATGCTCAATTATTAACGCCACACTTTCTTCAAGTGTTTGTTTATCGGTATTTATAATCAATTCTGGTTTTTCAGGTGGTTCATAAATAGAATCAATACCTGTAAAAAAAGGAATTTCTCCTGCTCGAGCTTTTTTATACAACCCTTTAATATCTCGTTGCTCACAAACATCTAATGAGCAATAACAATAAATTTCTAAAAAATCACCTTCCGGCATCAAGTTTCGGGCTGTCATGCGATCAGATTTAAAGGGTGAAATAAAAGCTGTTAATGTCATGGTTCCTGATTCCAACATTAACTTAGCTACTTCAGAAATGCGGCGGATATTTTCGACTCTGTCAGCATCACTAAAACCTAAGTCATTACACAACCCTTTTCGAATATTGTCACCATCAAGCACAAAAGTTGAAATACCTTTTTGATGTAAATAATCTTCGACGGCGTGGGCTAAAGTCGATTTTCCAGAACCCGAAAAACCAGTGAACCATAAAATAGCACTTTTATGGTGATGTAATTTTTCACGGTCTTGTCGCTTAATGGTCGCAGGGTGCCAAACTGTATTTGAAGATGTCATCCAAGATACCCCTCGTTTATGTGGTTAATTGTAATTTTTTAGATAAAGACTAAAAAAGTGGTTAAAAGATTCTTTTTCTAATTCGTTGATTCCCGCTGCTGCTTTTCGTCCGCCTCCGGTGGAAAATTGCGAACATAATTCGTCGGCACCTGTTTTTAAATTTAATGGTGCCCGCACGCTCACTTGATAATTTCCGTTGTCTTTTTCAGTCAAAATAGCGTGTGCTTTATTCGGATTTTTTATCGCTAATTCATTTCCGAATGTACCACTTACACGTCTTGCCCAAGCTGTATTGGGTAAAATGTACAAGAGTGCTTTATCGGATTCATATTCTGGCATTTGCTGACGGGCTTTTTCTATATCATTTTCATAACAACTTAATAATTGCTGATTGATTGCCGAATTTTCCACTATAAATTTGAACGGTGAATCATAAACTACCAATTGTTGGTAAAGCTCACAAGGATTAAAATTCAACTCGTTTATGTGGTCGCCATAAGCATTATAATTTAAATGAACACCAAGCATTTTAAGTTGCTGTAGTTTCATTTCTGAAAAATTAAATTGACGGGCTAATGTCATTGCACTGACTGCTAAATTATCGCCGAATGCGCCAACAATCGCCCATTCCGCAAACCGATTTTTTAAATAACGATTGATAATTAAACTGGTGCAAATATCAGCATCCGTATCTATTAAGGCGTTTAAATTTGAATGGAGAGGAATTTCACCCGATTGATGATGATCCGCATAAAAAATAGGGACATTTTTTTCAAGTAATGGTAGTAAATATGCCTGATTTGCTTTCATTGAAATATCTAGCACCGTTATTTCATTATCTGAATTAGCACGAACATTTTCCAATAAACAAATGTCTCGCTTAACACCGCTAATAAGTTGTGAAAATTTTGGCTCTGCTAATCGCAATTGAATTAACGCACAAATACCATCAGCATCACCATTGAACACATCAATTTGCATAATTTATAAATTAAAGTTAAAAAACCTTGAAGCTAAACAAGCTACTTCGCGAATCTGGCTATTCACCTACGACATTGGCGAAACTGCCTATAATTGATAGTTAGTTTTTAGTCGGTTTGATGCGTGACAAACTCCAATTCTAAATGCTGCGTTACGTCGATTAATTTGGTGTGAAATGAGCCGTCATAGTGGTTTTGAATGGGGGTTGGATACGCTAATTTATAATGCAGCTGCTGAGTTGTCAGTATCGTAAATTCTTCGTGCAATTGTTGCACGACTTCTTTATTACCTACACTAATCGAATAATGCCAAATGCTGTCATTTTGAAAAAAATAACGCATCGCCAATGCTTGATGAGGCTCGTTTTTATTAGCGTCGAAAGGATTGAGTAATGTCTGACCACTAGGCAATAAATGCGTAATTGGATGAGCAATATCAAACAATTCCAACATCAATAATTGCTCATCAATTTGTAACCACAGACACAGAATTTCCACTGTTGCATTGACTCGTTTTTGAAAAGCAACCGAAGCTGCAAAACGTAATTCTTTTTTGAGTGTGACGGTCTTGCTAAATATCGAACTTAACTTTTCTATCCATAGTGGTAAATTTTCCATCACGATGTCGAGCGGTTCACAAATTTCAAAACCCACATGACTCAATTTATAGCTACAGTTGTTCACCAGAATCGGCGGTATAGAAATAGAGCAATCAGAAAAAAAATTCTCTAATACTTGATTAGCATCAACAGATTGAATTTCTACCAAAGCATGAAATACTTTTTCAAAATCACAAGACAAAACTTCCGATAATGCTTGTTCGTTATCAATTTGTTTAGTGTTCAATAAAGACGAGTAGGTATTGAGCAATAATGCCACACGGCTATCATCGAGAAAAGAATAGGATGCAGTCATAACGTTTATTCCGCTAAGGTAATCAATGTTTGTTGATCAAATTTGCCACTGGGTAAAAGTGGTAACTCATTTAAAAATAACACACTATCTGGCACCGCATATTTAGGCAAAATGGTCATACAATCATTGCGGCAAATTTCAGTTGTTACGGTTTTATTCGGTTTTAACACACAACAAGCGACCAGTTTCTGACCTTGAATATTTTCGGCTTTTGTCGAAATGACAACAACCTGAGCGATGTATTCCAATTGTTCCATCAGCCGTTCTATATCTGCCAGTAATATCAAATAACCGCTACGATTGATGCTGTTATCAGCACGCCCTACGACAGCGATAGAATTATCGTCATGGCGAATAGCAATATCGCCGGTGCGTTGCCATTCTTCGGCTTGGTGTAACCAATTTCCCTGTTCATCCATATAACCAGAAAAATGGTAGGGGTGTTTGCAATAAAGATTCCCGTCTTCTTCAATGCGTAATTCCACACCGCGCATTGGCTCACCGATACTTGTCACTCGTGTTTCTAACGAGTCATCAGGAAAACACGCCGCTATGGGTCCCATTTCGGTGCTGCCATATTGATTGACTAAACGATTGCCGCACAACGGGTCAAAAGTACGGAACAATTCTTCCTTAATTCGTTGACCAGAAACGACAATTATTTTGTAAGGACGTGGTGTTTTTCGTCCTTGCAAAAGCATTTCGCAAAGATTCGGCGTAATAAAAGCTACCGTTGGATTAAAACGGCGTTCGCGCTCCAGATATTTGAGTAAATTAGTATTGTTTTGTAAATCTATCGATGCGCCCAACAAAATCGCGGGTAAAAATTCCGCGCCAAAACCATAAAGATGAAAAATAGGCACGGGAATAGCAAAGCGATCTTCGCTGGTGAATTGGTATTTTTCAATGACATTTTTCGCGCTACCTAACAGGCTGTCATGATTATGCACGACGATTTTTGCCGCGCCCATGCTGCCCGAAGTACGTAAAAATAATTTACCCTGCGTTTCTAAACGTATTCCGCCCGTGTCGTGTGATTCTACCGTTAAAAATAACGCCGGATTTCCCAAAGCATTTTCGGCATTCTCTTTGCCGATGGGAGTAATTATTAAACGATATTGGCAAAATTGCGGCACAGGTTTTAATGCCGATGCTTCGTCTTTTTTTTCTGGAGCAGGCAATAAAACAAAGCCTTGTTGTTTTTGTAATAGTAACATTAACAATAAAGCACTGGGAACGGAGTTAATACACTCAACTGCGACGCAATCATTGGTTTGTATGCCTTGCGCTTTTAAATAATTATCAAGGTTCGTCAATAAATTTGGAAGTTCAGCATAGTGGCATGTCAACAATCCATCTGTCAGGAAATTTTCTGCGCTGTTAGTTGCTGTCGTAACGTGAATAAGATTCGTTGAAAAATTCATAAATTATCGAGTGTTTGAGTAGGATTAGTAACCATCGCCGTTAAAATTTGTTGAAACGAAATAATCATGGATTTAACGGTTTCCTCTGCAATGAAACCGCGTTTATATTGCCAGCATCCAATGAGCATTCCGCCTTCATCCGTTGTTCGTTCCCAAATTGTAGGATATAAATCAGGAAACATAAAAGCACCGTGTATATCTTCCATAAACGTCACTTGCATATTTTCCAATAGCAATACGTCATGTTTACTGAGTTCACCTAAAAAACTAAAAACCGTGCGAAATAGTGGTGTGGTGCGGGGTTGATCTGGAAATAAAAAAGGGGCAATCGTTAAAAAGGGAACGGCTTGTTGTTCAGTCGCAATTAAGACCGTTTCACGAGTTCGTTTTAATAGACTGATAACGTCTAAGTTATCAGTAAAATCAAAGCGTAATGCCAAGATATTTAATAATGAACCAATGACGGGTTCTAATTTCCAATGATTTCGATTGGCAAAAGTGGTTCCTAAAACAATATCGTCATATCCGCTGTGGCGTTTTAATACTAATGCGTAAGCCGCTAAAATCGTATTAAAAAACGTTACCCCCGTTTGTTGACTGAGGTCTTTTAGAGCTTGCGTTAATTCGGGTGATATTTCACACCAACAAGTTCCGGCATCAAACGTCGTTGCCGGTTCATTTTTTCCGGCAATGGCGAAAGTAACTTGTGGAGGTTCGCCCCGTTTAAACCATTTACGCCAATAAACCAAACGCGGTTGCAAAGCGGATTCAGACAATAACGCTCTTTGCCAACGCACACAATTTACATATTGCATCGGCAACGCGGGCAACGAGCAAGATTGCTGCGTCACCAAAGCGTGATACTGCTCTTGAAGCTCATGCAACAATGCTCGCAATGCGCCCATATCAAATAAAACATTGTGAACACAAAGTAAAAGTACCGCATTGTTTTGTGAAAATTGCAGCAAGCGCACACGCAAACTCGATTCAACCGCTAAGTTAAACGGAGTGAGGCATTCAATGTCGAGGTGTTTTTGTAAAACTGTGGCGCGATCAATTAAATTATCAACGTGAATCACGGTCATATTCACAACCGTTTGTTGTGGTTGATACGGTGTAATAATTTGCTGTAAATCACCGTTATTATTTTCCAACGTCGTACGCAAAAAATCATGGCGTTCAATAATCCGATTGAAACTTTGTGTTAATAATTCAACGTTTAATTCACCTTCTAACTGAAAGCCAAACGGTACGTTGTAATAACACACCGACGGATTACGCAGTTGTAAACCGCCAAAATGCTGTTGGGCAAAACTGGGCGGAATTGTATTGCCTTGTAAGAATGGCAGATTTTTTTCCGATGAATCAACGTTAGCTTGCTGTAAGCGTGTCATTAATTCAGGTTTTACCGCTTGCAAACGTTCCCGCAATTCACTTGTTAAAGCATTTTCAGGCGCATTAAATCGTAACTTTTCGCCATCCAGCCACAATTTAATGTCAGCGCGGTCTAAATCGACTAATAATGTTTCGATTTCGGCATTCATTAAATTTCGCCTTCTTCGCGCTCTTCAAGGCTGGTGGACACAGAATTTTTTGCTAAATCCGGATATAAATTCAATAAATATGGCGCAAAGCTAGAAATAGTTGAAGCGGTAAATACGCCTAACGCCGGAATATCACGCCCAAATAAACGTTGTAATCGACCTGCCACCATCATTGCTTTTAATGAATTTCCGCCCAACGCAAAAAAATCATCTTCCACGCCAATATGCGTTAAATCCAACACATCTGCCCACACATCAACTAATAATTTTTCAAATGGATTATGGGCTTCAACTAAAATTTCCTCGCGCACAAAATCGAAATCTATTGGCAATTCGGCTAACACTTTGCGATCAATTTTACCCGACGGCGACAAAGGCATTTCGTCCACTAGCGTAAAAATAGCGGGAATCATATATTCGGGTAATTGTGCTTGCAACGCCTTACGCAATTGTGGAATTAACAGCCGATTTAATTTGGTATGCTGCGGATTGTTCGCGTAATTAGTCAGTGTGCGATTTGGTGTTGTGGTTGTAAATTTCGCCAATTGTTGTGGCAAATCATCGCGCGTAAATACGGCATCATAACTGCCGTTAACATCACTGTTTAGCCAACTAAGTTCTACACGATAACCGAATGACTGCGCTATTTGGCGTATATTTTCAGGCGAAACACCTGTGGCAGCGTGTTTCTCAACGTAATGACGACATTCGGCAATCGTTGCTTCTGAATTTGCTTCGTGTAACCAATTCAATGCACAAACATCCAAACTTAAACGCGCATTAGGGATATTACGCACGGCTAAAACGGACGGTTTTTTATGCAGTAATTGTTCAGTTTGAATTAAATCGTGCCAATAAATCCAATTCAAATCCTGCACTATTGGTTCAACACTGCCTAAATGTAACAGCACATCTTGGCGAAATAAGGTTAATTGATTACGCGAGTGACCTGGTTTTGGTTGAACTTGCACATGGCGCAATTCTGGAATGTGATGCGTCAAAGCAAGAAAAAAAGCAGGCGAAAATTGCAAATCTTTTTCAGCATCCATTTGCTGATGTATTCGTTGCCAAACTTGCGCCACCGTATCATTATCGGTTGCACGATAGATTGATACCGATGAATGAAATGTTTCGCGTTGAAGAAAATTAGGCACATCGCCAACAAAAATCCGTCCACCTGCTTTAATTAACCGTGCTGCCCCTTGCAAAACTTTTAGCAAATAGGCAACGTCTGGAAAATGCTGAATAACGGAGTTGATGATAATGGTGTCAAAACTACCCTCAGCAAAATCTGCCAAATTATCTGCCGCGCGTTCCAACAACGTGATATTGTCCAACCCGCCGATTTTTTTTTGTACGGTGCGAACATGCTCCAAACCTGTCGCTGAAATATCTGCGCCGACATAATGCTCACAATGTGGCGCGATACGCGACAATAACAACCCCGTTCCACAACCGAGTTCTAAAACATTCTGTGGCTTTAAATTTAGTATTTTCGCCACTGTTTGTTCAACCCATTCCCGCATTTCGGCTTCTGGAATCGGTTGGTTTGTGTAAGTGCTGTTCCAACCATTGATATTGAAAGTTAAATCGTCGGCAGTAGCGGCGGATGTTTGTCGATAGGTTTCTTCATACAACGATTGCCATAATGAAACATAATTTTTGGCATCATCAGCTTGTGCTTCAGCGATGGCTTCTGGATTTGCGACGATATAAGAAACTAATTGTTTATCACCAAATTTGTCTTCGTGTACTAAAACGACGGCTTGTTTAACCGTCGATTGTTCGATTAACGCCGTTTCAATTTCGCCTAATTCAATGCGGAAACCACGCAATTTAATTTGATTGTCGATGCGTCCAATATATTCAATTTCGCCATCGGGTAAATATCGGGCTAAATCGCCCGTGCGATATAAACGCCCTTCCGCAAATGGATTTGGAATAAATTTTTCAGCCGTTAATTCTGGGCGATTATGATAACCGCGACCCACTTGAACGCCGCCAATGTGCAATTCACCCGCCACGCCGATGGGGGTTGGCTGTCCTTGCTCATTCAAAATATAAAGTTGTGTATTCGCGACTGGGCGACCAATTGGAACAATTGCTAATGTACTGTTAGCGTGACATTGCCAATAACTGACATCAATTGCTGCTTCGGTAGGACCATATAAATTATGCAATTCTGCTGGTGTTTGCGCGAAGAAACGCTGTTGCAACGAATAAGGCAGAGCTTCACCGCTACAAATTACTCGTCGAATGGAAGTGCAATGCGATAAATCGGCGGTTTCCAACAAAATATGCAGCATAGGCGGCACAAAATGCAAGGTTGTAATTTGCTGCTCTTTAATAATTTCAATGAGGTAATCGGGATCTTTGTGTCCTTCTGGTTTTGCGACAACTAAACACGCGCCAGAAATTAACGTCCAAAAAAATTCCCATACAGAAACATCAAAACTAAACGGTGTTTTTTGTAATATACGGTCAGACGAATTTAATTGATAAGTCGCTTGCATCCACAATAAACGATTACAAATACCACGATGTTCATTCAACGCGCCTTTCGGTTTGCCAGTCGAACCCGACGTGTAAATCATGTAAGCCAAATTATCAGGCGTAACATTTAATTCAGGATTTGAATAACTGAATTGAGCAATCGTCGTCCAATCGCTATCCAGGCAAATGTTTTTTGCGTTCGATGGCGGTAAATGAGCCATTAAATTTTGCTGCGTTAATAGTACGTCAACGCTTGCATCTTCCACCATAAAAGCCAGACGTTCTTGGGGGTAGCTGGAATCAAGCGGAACATAAGCAGCACCTGCTTTAATAATTCCTAAAATACCAATCACCATTTCCAGCGAGCGTTCTACACAAATTCCTACCAACGAGTCCGCTTTTACTTCCAATGATTGTAAATAATGAGCAAGCTGATTAGCGCGATTATTTAATTCACGATATGTTAGTTTTTGCCGATTAAAAATCACCGCAATCGCATCGGGGCTGCGTTCTACTTGCTCTTCGATTAACTGATGCAAGCATTTATCGAGTGGATAATCCGTTTGCGTAGCATTCCAATCAAACAAAACTTTTTGTCGTTCAATGTCGGTTAAGTGTTCTTGCTTTGGGATATTCATGATGTCGGTTTTTAATGTATTTTAGTTTCAAGGAATTGAATTTTAGATTTCAATCATTCGTTTTTCGATAAATCCAAACTTGCAGATTCACTTCAGGATGCGCTTTGAATCGACCATGAAAAGGCTCGGTTACGTTCTCTAATTTCCAACGCCCTTCTTTTTCCAATGCTTCCATCGTTGGTTTAAAATCGGTATTTTCATAAAACTCAGGGCGCAAAGTAAAAACAATGAATCCGTCGGGCTTAGTAATACGCAGTAATTCATCAAAAGCGTTGCTGCGAACATGTGCCATAACAAACACGCCAATAATAATAATCGCGTCAAAAGTAGCGTCTGCGAAATTCAACGTTTCGCCCAATGCTTGCTGATGCAATGCGTTGTAACATTTTTTTAAAGCCGCTTGCTCCAACATTCCAGTGGATAAATCTAACCCTTCTAAGTTGGTGTAACCTTGTTCCACTAACAATTGCCCAACCAAACCCGTACCGCAACCAGCGTCTAAAATCTTAGCATCGCGTGCAATATATTTCGTAAGTTCGGCGACGGCTTCACTAGGACCTCCGTGACCGACTAAATCCTCTTCGTAAGAAGTCGCCCATTTATCATAACTTGCCGTTAATTCGGAATTATTTGTAGCGGCAAAAACGGCTTCGACATTGCTCATGATATTTTCCTTCGTTTTATAAAAATGTAATTTTGCGATTATTCTGAAAATTTGTAACCGAATAATTCAATGTCCAATTTAAAATGTTCGGCGACTAAGTTTTGTGTGTAATCATTGTAATAGTCGCGATAATCATGATGTTGACTTTTATTAAGGTGCGGCAATTTTTCTGGAATTGCTAATTTTTGACAGATGAATTCAAAATCTTGCTGTAACGTTTCATAACGCCCCACAAAATCGACTAATAAATTACCGCTCTCATCGCAAATCATTTGCCATTGTGATTTTGTAATGCCTTTAGGGTAGGGCGCAGGTGTTTTAATCACCCATTCGATAAACGCCTCAAAAGAACCTGACGCACTCACTTGTGGATAAGTGCTGGAAGTTGGTTCGCGTAAAATGAAGTGATACATCGAAACTTGTAAATCCCAAGGATTTCGCACAAATGCAAATTTATAAAAATCGTTAAATATATCAGCCGGAATTTCTTGTTGAGCATCGCTGGCTTTAGCGTGTAAAAGCAACGTCTGCCACACTTCATACATTTTATTTGGTTTGTCTTTGACGATTTTAGCGGGACGCGGAATTTTAAATTTTTCAGGCTCTTGAGCGTAATTCTGCAAAATGTTACGCATACTCATACCACCCGTTTTACCGGTATGAAAAAAAATAAAGCGATGGCTATTTGAAATTAACATGTTAATTCCCTGTAAGCCGAGGTAAAAAGCCTGTTTTTTGCCAATAAGAAACGTATTTACCAATCAATTTTTCATCAATCGGTGGGCAAGAAATATCACTGTTAGCCAAACCGGATTCGATATTTTGTCCATCAAAAGGCGGGCGCGGATGAAATAAATAATGTGAACCCGTAAACGCCACCATTAACATGGCAAAAAAACGTTTGCTATCTGTATCTTCAGGATTATCCCACGTTGCATAATATCTCAATTCTTGGCTCCATTTTTCCGGACTGACTTCGTTCATGGCATAACCGATATTTTTCAAAATAGCCATAAGGTGTTGCCAAGCGATTGGCGCGGCATTAAAAAGGTGAAAAGCCTTGCCCCAATTTGTTTCTTGTTTTGCTAAATGCACCATCGCGCGACTAGCATAATCGACAGGCACCAATGTAATTTCAATATCCCACGCAGGATAAATTCCCATTTTGATACAGCCTTTTAATAAGCGTGGTAACAACTCACTGTTATCATTTAGCATTCCCGTTTTACTGCTGCCCATAATGCGAACAGGGCGGTAAATACACGTTGGAAGACCGCGTGAATGTGCATCCGCAACTAAACGATCTGCAACCCATTTACTTTTGCCATAATCCGCTTTTAAGCTGCTGTGAAAAAGTGGAATGTCGTCTTCGTAAAGGATTTCAGCAGGGTGTGCATCGCTATAAAAAACGGCGATGCTAGAAACAAAATAAAAGGGTTTTGTTTGCACCAAACTGGCTAATCGCAAACTGTGTTCCACACCCGTTACATTGATAGATTTTAGCCGCGCGTAAGGATAAAGTAAGTTTATCCAACCTGCGCTGTGATAGATTACGTCAATCGTACTGGCTAAATTATAAAATTCGCTATCCGTTAAACCAAATGAAGGTTCAATCAAATCACCGACAATTGGTATCACTCGACTTTCAAATTTTTCTTGCCATAAATCGTACGATTCTAAATGCTGAATCAGTCGTTGTTTCGCAGCTTGAATATCATTTGCTCGCACTAAACAGTAAATGACAGCTTCCGTTTTTTGCAATAATTCTTCGAGTAAAAAGCTGCCAACTAATCCCGTTGCACCGATTAGAAGAATCGCTTGAGGATTGACTGCGTGTCTTGATAGCGGATTTTTAAATTGAATTCCACTATTTAAAATCGCTTCTTGTTCAAAATACGCCAGATTATTAGAAATTTTCATGTGCTAATTTTGGTGTTTTTATGAACAATAAATGCAGCTAATGTCTGCAAGTTAGCAAAAGCATCCATGCTTAAATCGTCTTCAGCAAAAACAAAACCGAAGTTTTTTTCCAGCAATACAATAAACTCAACCACCATAATCGAATCTAAGCCTAATTCATCTTCTAAAATTGACGCATTGGAATCAATTTCTTCCAATTTAAGATTCGGATTGATTTTAGAAACCAACAATTGTTTTAACTGGTCAATCACATCGGCGACATGAGGGGCAATAAGGTCGGACTGAGTAAGGTGGTAAGTCATATTTTTTGTATTTATTTGGATTTAAAAATAATAGATTCCATGCGCTTTAACATGGGTGAAACCATCGGAATAGTCAACATTGTACTGCCAATCGCCATCAGTAATAACGCAGTAAAGGCTTCGTTAGTAATGATGTTTTTGTCCAACAGGATATTAACAAAGATAATCATAATCAGGGCTTTCGTTTGTAATAACCAACCAATAATAGAGGCTTCACCAGGTTCCCATTTTAAAATTTTACCTGCTATTTGAAGACCTAATAATTTGCCAGTAACGGAAACCACTAACAAAATCCCCGCCACTAAAAATACGGCGGCTCCACCCATTTGCCAGTTTGTTTTTAACCCTGTACTCAAGAAAAAAACCGGCATAACGGCTAAAAGAATGTGGTGTCGTAACAAATCCATGTGTTCTTGATCAAACCAATCTGTATCAAGAATAACGCCTGAAAGAAACGCACCTACCATAAAATGTAAGCCCGCCCAATCTGCGGCAAAACCACAAAATGCCAACCACATTAAGCCAATATACCAACGATCTTTGGGTGGAAGCCAAGCCATCAATTTTCGGATTGCATAGGCGAAAATAGCATAACCCACAAAGAAAAATCCTTGATGTCCTAATCGCTCCCAATCCATCAAAATGAGTGCTAATACACCCCAAATAGCAATGTCATCTAAACTGGCATAACGTAAAATGCGTTGTCCAATGGGCTGTCTCAAAATTTCTAGTTTTTCCAGCAACAAAATTAGAATCGGCAATGCTGTTACGGCACACGCCATACCGATACCGATAATAAATTGCCAGGTTTGCCCAGATGCCCCCATCCAGCCTGGATATTGAACTAAAAATACAGCTGCAATACTGCCAAATATCAGTGGTGTTCCTAAGGCAAGCCCAGCTGTAATGCCACTTTCAACCCTGTTTTCCCATGCTTTTTGGATATTAAGTTCTATTCCTGCTATCCAAACAAAAATCATGACCGCCCACCAAGCGATACCGTTTAACGAACCAATAACGGGTTTACTAAAAACGAAATTGAAAAAATCAGGATAAGCTACACCTAAAACTCCCGGTCCTAGCAAAATGCCGCAAATAATCTGAACAACAACTAAAGGCGCGTAATAATCAGTTCTACCAACGCGCCATATTAAATACGGAACGGTAAAAATAATTGACATGGCGATTAAAAAAACTTCAGTTGTACTCATATAGTCGGCTCGTTAGTTAGTTAGTTAGTTAGTTAGTTAGTTAGTTAGTTAGTTAGTTAGTTAGTTAGGCGGGTATTACTCGTATGTAGCCAGCCCAGCAACTTAATACGAAAAACGTGCTATTTTTTTATGAAATTAGCCATTGCAATTGCACGATCCGCCGCTACTTTTTGTGCGCTTGAACGACTTTCTACCATTTGAATATAAGAGGCAATCTCTGGAATAGCTTGTACAACCATGTCTGTATCGTAAATTTTTTGTGTCGCAATACTCACCATTGATAAATGCAACCACGCAACACAATCTGTAGCAGTAAATGTATCACCTGCAATAAAAGGTGAAAATTTTGTTAAGCGAGTTAAGCCCTTTAAACCAATTTCTAACCGCTCTTTAACTTCAGCTTTTGTTTCGTCAGAGACAAATCCGCCGAAAAAGACTTCTTTATACAATCGGCGGGCGGGCAATTCAATGTTGAGTTCCAAATGTTGAATTAACTCACGGCATTTTGCACGTTCATAAATATCAACGGGATAAAGCGAGTTTTCAGGATATTGTTCTTCCAAATACTCTAAAATCACTTGTGATTCAGATAAACAACCGTGTTCGGTTTCGATAAAAGGGATTTTACCGAGAGGCGAGCGTTTTAATAAGGTTTCATCTTGTGATGGAATCACAAATTCTTCCGAAAACTCAATCCCTTTTTCGAGCAAAACTAATTTCGTTTTGTTGTAATAATTGCTAATTGCAAAACCGCATAATTTAATCATTGTCGTTCCCATAAAATTTAAAGCATTAAAAAAACCTGATTGATTTTTAAATCAATCAGGTTAAATGACCCGTTTACATATCGAGTAATTCGTCCGGCACGTCCATCATGGGCGTGTCATACATTAGCTTAATCGGCATAACTTGCGGACCGCCGACCGTTAAAGTACAGCGTTGTAAACCATGATTTTGAATGCGTGAGTCGTCTTTTTCCCAAGGAATAAAGCCCCCACGATCCTCATCAGAACAAAAATGCTCTTCAGAATATACGGTATCTGTAACGTGAACCAAGCTGTTGATGAAGTTCAACAGCATATTTCTCGGTTTTTCGTTCGCCAAATCGCCGTCAAGTAAATCGGCTGCCTCGTCAAAACGCACCACAACTGAACTGCGAGTATTTCCACCTTTTACAAACTCACCGTTTTCGTAATAACGGAATACGGGATGTAAAAATGCCGCTGAACCCGGACGTTCTGGATCGTTACGGCGAATGAAATTAAGCGAATCCTCGAATCCATTTTCAAAATTATCAAAGCCTAATTCTAAGCTCAAAATAACGATTTTTTTGTTGGTAAATTCTGGTTGTGTCAATACATAAGCAACCGGCAATTCATATATCAATTCCGCTTTGCCATCTTCCAGAACTAACACATCACAAAGGGTACCGAACAATTGATACAGTGCCGAAGTCGTGCTTAAACGAGTAACCAAATGAGAGCCTAATTTTTTCAAATCATCTTCATTATTCAACTCAAATTTATCAGCAGGTAAAGGTACATCATGATATTTTGATTCTAACAAACGGAACAAAGTACGCACGTTGTAACGGAAACCATGAATAAAGCCAGAAGCTGATTTTTTATCACGCGCTGCCATGTTCGTACCAATGAAATACATATCGGGAACACTACTTTCCCAGGTTGTATTTAACACTGGGTACTTTTTCATTTTATCTGCATCTGGAACGATGTCTGACGCGAACATATTTTGTTCAACATATTTAAAACCGGTACTACGAATCACATGGTCAACTTCAAACCAACCGTGAGCCGTACCTGGCGTGTTCCAATGTGGCAATTCTTCAGTGTAGTAAACTCTGATTGAGCCATCTTCTTGCTTCACTAATTTGGTCAGCGTCGAACCTGTTACGCCGTGCATAGCTTTAAGCTGGAACATGTCCAAAATAGTATTGTTGAAAGAACGCAAGTCGCCGACGAAATGGCTATTCCAAGCGTGTCTAAGTAAGCGATTGCCAATCATGATAAAAATAATGGCAGCATGACCTGCTAAATGATTAGCAGTTTCAAAGGCTGAGTTTCCACGCCCCAAAATTACGACTCGTTTATTGTCATAAAGTTCTGGATGATTTGCATCGTGATCTTCATAGCCTTCGGCTAATTCGATACCTTCGACTTCTGGAATATCGGGTTTAACTGGACCGGTTGCTAGCAACAGTTTATTGCAACGATATTCATTTCCCAAAGCATCGGTAAGAACAAAATACTTGTTCTCATCAGCTTCGCGGGCAATGTGTTTAATGGCTGTATTGTATTGAATTTTTAAGCCGAATTTAACTGCAAAATCGTTAGCGTAACGAACTAAATCGGTATTTTGTGGATATAAATCCGTGGAATAATCTGTGAATAGATGAGAATTGTCATAAGTGATCAATGAATTCCAATCATGACGTAAATTGAAATCAGATTCGGGAAACCAATTATTTCGTTTATTCAACGAAATCATTGTTCCATGACGGGGATACTTTTGATAAAAAGAAGCGGCACAGGCATTAGCTTCAATAATCAGGTAGTCATGCCCTGCTTGTTCCATAAAATAGCCCATCTGTAATCCAGCTGGTCCTGCACCGAGAATAATATATTCGTGATATTTCATATGTTGTAGAAGTAGAGGTTGGTGGAATTGACATCCTCCCCGCCCTTAAAAAGCGTGGATTTCTTATTGCTAAGGAGCAAGAGTGTATCGCTACTACTTGCTGGTTTCTGCTGCTGACGGTATTACTGCACCGTTCACTTCACAGACTAGCCCCCGAAAGCCCTCGGGTTGTTTTTAACTTTTTTAATGATTTTTCAAGACTTCACACCATTCGCTTGGTTTTTGCTGAAAGTGATTTTGAAGCCTTTACTTTTCAAGTTGTCATCATGAAACTAATGCCAACCCCTGATTGCAGTTGGGAAAAATTTTAACACAAGAAGAATTTTGTCACTATGAAAAATTCGGAATCGAGCCGCTTACATCCTCGCCCTAAACGGCGAGGTCTTTCGCTACTAAGCGATAAGTGTATTTGCAGACTACAATTTTTCAAAGTTTTTGAACTTTCCTAAACAACGCACCAGACTATATGTATAATTTTTATCACAGAAATTTATCTTTTGTGCCGATAATATCGACGACCAAATCACAATGTGATTTTAATTTTAATTTTGACAGCGAGTTTTACGAATGACTACTAAGTCTTTTTTAGGGGCAGGTGACCTCATAACCATCTCTGATAATAATCAAACTATTTATGGTGCTGGTGGCTTTGAAACAGTTAAAATCAAAACCGGCGCGACGAATATCAACATAGATGCCAACATCGAAAAAATTTATTTAGATAACGCGGTGGGCAGTTATAAATTCCAACAATCGGGCAATCAGTTAAAAATTCTTGATGCGGCCGATAATTTAATCACGCAGATGGGTATTCAAGACACTGTAACTGGAACTGCTTTAACGTTTGCGAATGGCACCGTGCCTGCAACGATTTCTGGCGATGCAAGTGGTCCTCATATTAAAGTTAATGGGGTAATGGTTAATAGTGCCACAGCAGTCACTGTGGCATCCATCATAGATACTGGGGTTACTCTGACTTTAAAAGAATTTGGTACACCTACACAAGAAGGTAAATCGATTACGTTTATTGCTACCCCGAATACAGTTATTGATAAAGCGACGACATTGAGCGTGGATTTGGTCGGTCAAGCTTTAAACAGTATTACCGCGATTACGTCACCCGATGATTTTTATCCGAGTAGCTCGATTTTATTTAACATCGGTGATACCGCTGCAAAGCAAATCACGGTGATGGTTAAAAATGACGGTATTGCCGAAGGCATGGAAGCCTACAAAGCCCGATTGATTGACGAAAATGGCATGGAAAAAAGTTCTGTGGTCGGTGCCATTATTGACGGTGTACCAATGTTAAATTTTTCAGCAAATAACAGTTCAGTGAATGAAGGTGGTGACAGTGTCAATTTTACGGTGACTTCCGATGTGAGTGCGCCTTCGGGTGGAATTGTTATTCCGTATAGTTTGAGCGGTAGCTTTGCAACGAGTGGCGTTGATTTTAGTGTGACACCCGCAAGTGGCACCATTACAATTCCTGCCGACTCAAAAGTGGGGATATTAAAAGTCCAAACTAAACTTGATGACCACATAATTAAAACGCCTGAAACTGTTACCGCCACGTTAGGTGAAATAAGCAATGCTACTTTTAACACCAAAACGGCGACCACGACGATTCGCGACACTAGCGTAGTTTTAGAATCTAACAAATTCTTTTTTTCAGGTTCAACGTCCGTTAATGAAGGAAATACGGCGATTTACACCATCAGTCATGCCGCGACAACGGGTGCCGTGACCGTCAATTACGCAATGACTAACGTCAACGAAGTCGGTAGAGTTAACAGTAGCGATTACAACGGTGTCGCCAGTTTCGGCTCACTTACTTTTAACGTGGGCGAGACAAGTAAAACGCTTTCCGTACCGATTACGGCAGATTTAACTACCGAAGGCAATGAAGCCTTAACGGTAACGTTGAGTTCGCCTTCACCTGCCATAGAAACTATTGCCGCCGGTCAAACGTCCATCACGACAACCGTTTTCGATACCAGTGTCACCAGCGTGAATAATTCGTTTACATTAACCACGGCAATCGAATCAATTACTGGCACAACCAGTGATGATGTGATTTCAGCTTACATTGACGCAAGCGGCACAACCGATACGTTAAACGCGGGCGATACTATCAATGGTGGCGTGGGAAATGATACGTTGTTAATTACAGTTAATGGCACGGATGCCGGAACATTACCAGCGGCAACGATTACAAGCATTGAAACAATGAGTATTCGAGAAACCGGTGGCGTGGCGGGGAATTATAATTTAGCGGGCATTTCTGATTTAACAACGGTTATCAATAATATCAGCAGTGATGATATTACGTTTACCGGCACGTCTGGAAAGAAATTGGTTATTCAAGGAAATGGTGTCAGCACCAATGCGAATACGACGTTTGATAATGCCACCGACTTAACATTCAAAGATGGCGTAAAAGGTGGCAATGTTACCCGTACTGCGACCGGTGGAACAGTGACGCTTTATTCAGTCGGGGCAGAAAATGTTCTGGATACACTGGATTTAGATTCCGCTACGGCATTAAATGGATTAACCATCAACGCATCGACCAATTTTACGGCAACTTTGTCGGTGGATTATGCAGCAAATTCCACGCTCACTGTGACGGGCGCAGCGGCGAAAGTGGATTTATCCGGTGCGGCGTTATCAGCGGCAATCACAAACGTTTACGCAGCTAATTTCTCTGGCGGCGTAATGGTGCAAGTTAATCAAGCCGATAAAATTGCAGATACTTCATTTACTGGCGGCAATGGCGATGACACGTTAGATATTGGCAAAGTGAAATACAACACAGGCTTAAAAGTAGACGGTGGACTCGGTGTCGATACGTTAAAAGTTTCCGATCAAGATACGTTGAGCGTGACAACCGTTGGCAATATCACCAATTTTGAACGATTAGAAATAGTCGATGACAACGACGGTAACGTGGATAATTTTGATGTGTCGTTGTTAAAAGGCATTACGACCATTCAAATCGACGCGGATTCAGCGGGCGATGGTTATGTTTTAAATAATTTATCAGCCAGTCAATCGATGAATTTGGTGATTGCAGGCAATCAAACGGTTGCGCCAGTTATCAATGTGGCTAACGCGACTGTGATTGGTAACATTGATACACTAGGTTTAACTATCGATGCAGGTGTGACGGGTAATAGGGTGACGGTTGCTGACATTAACGCAGCAGGCATTGAAAAAATAAATCTAAATGCAGTGGACGGCTTTACTGCGACGGCATTAACGGGTTTGAAGGCGTTAGCGACGTTGACTATTTTGGGTCGTGGCGATGTCAATTTAACCACCGGTAATTTACAGCTCAATTTGAATAGTACAATTGATGCGACCGCTTCAACTGGCATGATTACCGTTGATGCGAGTTTGGCAACGACAGCGACTGTAACAGGCATATCTATTAACGGAAGTTTGAGCCAAGCGAACTTTTTAACCGGTTCGGCACTGCCTGATATTTTAACAGGTGGCGCGGGTGCGGATTTGTTAAACGGTGGCGATGGTGCGGATACATTAAACGGTGGTGTAAATGCCGATACATTAAACGGTGCGGCGGGTAACGATAGTATTAACGGTAGCGCAGGTGCTGATGTAATCAATGGCGGCGCGGGCGTTGATACATTGAACGGCGGCAGCGGTGACGATTTATTTACTTATGCGGCAACAGCAGATTTATTCACCACCAATGCGTTAGTGGACAGTATTTCAGGCAATTCTGGTACAAATAGTTTGTTATTGGGTACGTCTGGAACGGCTTTTGCAATTGCTGTAACGGATATTTGGACAGGTCGGGCGAGCGGAATTGACGCGCTCATTGGCGTGGCGAATTCGACTGCGAATACTTTGGTTTTAGAAAAAAGTGCCGAAACGGCAGGCGTTAAATTGATTGATTTGTCGAACAATACTGCGTTGACAGGAAATATCATCAATGTAGCTAGTTTCACCGTGACAAACACCGCGTTAATCGGTAGTGCAGCAGGCGCATCGTTGATGGTCGGTGGCGCGGGGAGCGATACGATTATCGGTGGTGCTGGTAGCGATACAATTACGAGTGGTTCAGGCAGTGACGTTATCAATATCACAGCGGGAATCGACACGATTACGGACTTCACAACAAGTGACATCTTAAATGTGTCCGTCGGTGCTACGGCGAAAATCGTAATAGCGGCAACCGGGGGAACAGTCAATGTTAGTGGTGTTAATAATGCAGGAACGTTATTTGTTGATGGTTCGGCAGGAACGACTACCGCACCCGAAACTATTATTGGTTCAGGCAGTGCCGACATTCTTACGGGTGGCGCGGGTTCTGACGTGATTACAGGTGGCGCGGGTGTTGATACCATGACTGGCGGAGCGGGAGCGGATAAATTTGTATTTACCGCTTCAGATTTAGACACACTTGGTACGACGGTGACAGATGAAATTGTGGGTTTTGCTACGGGCGATAGCATTAGTTTGGGCGTGGTGGGTACAACTACTAATTTTCTTGCTATTACTGCCGCTGCGGCTAGTTTGACGGCATTATTAACCGCTGCCGACACGGCACTTACTAACACGATTAACTACTATTTTGGCGTGGTGGGTGCCGATGGTTATCTTGTCACGGATTTAGACGGCATTGGTTACACGGATATTATTAAACTAACCGCTGTGACGACTATTGCCGCTGGTGATATTGTCATTTAATTGATTTGCCAGGGATTCCAAAGAAAAATAACTCGAATTTAAAAAACTTCGCTATAATGGAACCTCGTCAGAAAACAGCTGTTGAGTTAAGAGATTCCTAGTTGTAGGTTGTCTGGTTATCGATATTGTATGTTCTGTGTAACCGTATTTTTTTATTTAGGAGTTTCAAAATGGCAACAGGTACCGTTAAGTGGTTTAACAACACGAAAGGTTTTGGTTTTATTGCACCCGCTGATGGTGGTGAAGATGTTTTCGTTCATCACTCTGTGATTCAAGGCGATGGCTTTAAAACTTTGAATGAAGGCGACACGGTTTCATTTGATGTTGAAACAGGTCCTAAAGGTCTAACAGCAACAAATGTACGCGCTAATTAAGATTCAAAAAGTGTGTTGATGTTGTGAGTTTGTGTTAGCTAAAAAGCGCGATTGAAACATTCAACCGCGCTTTTTTTATGTCTGCGATAAGCGATTTTGGCTTTATTTCAACGGACGATTTTTGGCATCTTTGTTAATGTGTCCAGCGAAAAGTAATACGGCTTCAATAAAGCCCCATAACACGCCATAACCTTGCGTCAGTGCCGTCACAGCGATTTGTGCTAATCCCAATTTGTAATAACCTAAATAAAAACGATGTGCGCCAGCGAATCCCAAAAATAATGCCAACAAGGCAGCAACTGATTTCCGTTTCACCGCTTCAACAGGTTTTAAACTTTCAATCGCAAGGCGCATATTCATTGCTGCGCCATCATTAAGTTCAAATGTGACTTCGTCGCCTTGATCGGGTGGCACGCTAGATGCCCAGCTTTTTGCGTCAAACTCAAAAAAATCATCTTGGCTTTTAACAATACCTGTTTGTTTTTCACTGTCGTAAGATTCAATTTGTCCGATAATCATGTTAGTTTCCTTGCGTCATTTGCGTGGTTAATCGATTTAGTTTTTCAGCTAAAGCACATTCAGCACGCTGCAATTCTTCAACGTGTTCATAAAACATTTCAGCTTCAGTCATTGCAGGTAAATCACGGGTTTCGTCTTGTAAAAATTCCACCACGTTGAGCTGCAAAGTTGCCAGTGTTTCCTCGTGCCACGATTGCCCCGCACGAAGGAGCGTTTCCAAAAATAGCACTAGATTTTGTAGCCACGATGCACAGCCACAATGCCTTGCGTCATATTGAAATAATTACACCGCTCCAAACCCGCAACTTCCATCATAGTTTTTAACTCATCTTGTTTCGGGTGCATTCGAATCGATTCCGCTAAATAACGGTAACTTTGTTCGTCATTCGCCACGAATTTTCCAATTTGCGGTAATAATTTAAACGAGTAAAAATCATAAATTTTTTCAGTAATCGGATCAATCGGATGCGAGAATTCTAAAACAATCACGCAGCCACCTGGTTTCAAAACACGGTGCATGGATTTTAACGCCGCCGCTTTATCCGTCACATTCCGCAAACCAAAGCCAATACAAACGCAATCAAACGTATTATCGGCAAAAGGCAAACATTCGGCATTCACTTGCGCGTAACGAATGCCTGTTAAACCGCGATCAATTAAGCGATCACGACCTGTGCAAAGCATGGCAGCGTTGATGTCCGCTAAAACGACTTGCCCCGTTTCGCCGACACGTTTATTAAATAATGTTGTTAAATCGCCCGTTCCGCCTGCTAAATCCAACACGCTATATCCAGCGCGAACTTGACTTAAATCCACGGCAATACGTTTCCAAATACGATGAACACCCATCGACATTAAGTCATTCATAATATCGTAGCGTCCAGCAACCGAATCAAAAACGCCGCGTACCAGTTTGACTTTATCTTCGGTAGCGACTTGTTTAAAGCCAAAATGAGTAGTGTTTTGCGTCATGAAAATGGTTCCTTGCAAACGATAATAAAAAGGGAAGGTTAAGAGCGCGGAATTATAGCGTTAAAATAGCCGTACTAAAAACAACAGGCACAAAAAAACCAGCTTTAAGCTGGTCTTAGTGTTTATTTGGTGGGTCGTGTGCGATTCGAACGCACGACCATCGCATTAAAAGTGCGGTGCTCTACCGGCTGAGCTAACGACCCTGAAAAGAAGGGTAATTATACTGTCGATTTTTAAAAATGTAAATCTCAATTTTCATTTTTATCATAATTCGTTCATTGCCCAGCGCGGTTTTGCCAAAATTGCTAAGTCCTGTAACTCTCCCATAAGAAAACGCTGATAACCCGCATACGCAATCATTGCGCCGTTATCAGTACAAAATTCCAATCGCGGGAAATAAATTTCTCCCACTTCTTTTATGACCATTTCAGTCAGAGTTGCGCGAATTTGTGTATTTGCACTCACGCCACCCGCCACTACTAACCTTTTTAAACCTGTTTTTTGCAACGCCCGACGACATTTAATTGCTAATGTATCGGCAACCGCATCTTGAAAAGCCAACGCAATATCGGCTTTATCTTGTTCTATTTGATCACTTTTTTGAAAAGTATTCAGCGCAAATGTTTTTAAACCACTAAAACTAAAATCTAATCCTGGTCTGTCCGTCATCGGACGCGGAAAACGAAAACGCGCTTGTCCCAATTTAGCTAATTCTCCCAATTTCGCGCCACCGGGATAACCCAAACCCAATAATTTCGCCGTTTTATCAAAGGCTTCTCCCGCTGCATCGTCCAACGACTCGCCCAATAATTCATAATTTCCCACGCCCGTCACTTGCACCAATAACGTATGTCCGCCTGAAATTAACAACGCCACAAATGGAAACTCTGGCGGATTTTCTTCTAACATTGGCGCAAGCAAATGTCCTTCCAAATGATGCACAGCGACGGCGGGAATTTGCCACGCGAAAGCTAAACTTTGTGCGGTTGCTGCGCCGACTAACAACGCCCCCATCAATCCAGGCCCAGCAGTGTATGCAATCGCTGTGATATTTGTCGACGTTAAATTACTTTCGTGCAGAATTTGTTTAATCAATGGAATCAACTTCCGAATATGATCCCGCGACGCAAGTTCTGGCACCACGCCGCCATATTCGCTGTGCATGTCGATTTGGCTATAAAGTAAATGATGAATCAAACCACGTTCCGAATGGTAAATTGCCACGCCCGTTTCATCGCACGACGTTTCGATGCCTAAAATATACATTGAGTTTTTAAATTATAAAAAGTGAAGTTTGCAGAATCATATTTAGAATCGAGTGGTTGCACAAACTTTTTAACAAAATGCCACGGTCTTTCAGTGCGTTGCGCCGTCAGGTTTTTAGTTTTTTGAACTCATTAAAACGTCTTGACACTGACAAACCGACATTGTGTTTTTGAAAATTAGTGAAATAAGGTACAATTAGCCGTTCAATTTAGGCGGTAATTGTGCCGCCGAACCTGTTTTATCATCTTAATATAACTGGAATTATTCTATGCCATCAGTAAAACTTAAAGAAAATGAACCTTTCGACATCGCGATTCGTCGCTTCAAACGCGCGTGCGAAAAAGCCGGTGTTTTGGCTGAAGTTCGTCGTCGTGAAGCCTACGAAAAACCCACCACCGAACGTAAACGCAAAGGTGCCGCAGCGGTTAAACGTCATTTGAAAAAATTGGCGCGTGAACGTTATGCGTTGAAAAATTTACGTCGTGGTCGTCCTGCGCTTTAATTCATGAGTGAATTATTAGCACACATTAAAAACGAAATGAAAGTCGCCATGAAAAGTGGCGAAAAAGCGCGATTGGGCGTGATTCGATTGATGTTAGCGGGCGTGAAACAAATTGAAGTTGACGAACGCATCGAACTCGACGACAGCCGTGTTCTGCTCGTTTTAGACAAAATGGTCAAACAACGTCGTGAATCGATTCGTCAATATACCGACGGAAATCGCACCGATTTAGCCGACATCGAAGCCGCCGAAATTATCATCATTCAAGATTTTCTTCCCCAGCCTTTAACCGAAGCTGAAATCGATGCAATGGTCGCGCAAGCGGTCGCCGATTCGGGTGCAACATCGATTAAAGAAATGGGAAAAGTCATGGCGTTATTAAAAGAACCCATGCAAGGTCGCGCCGATATGTCTGTTGTCAGCGTGAAAATCAAGGCAGCATTCGCAGAATAATGACGTTTCACGTTCATTATGTCCGGTAGGATTCCCCGCCAATTCATTGATGACCTTTTAGTGCGAGTTGATATTGTTGATATTATCGATTCGCACGTCCCTTTAAAAAAAACGGGTTCCAATTACACCGCCCGTTGTCCTTTTCATAACGAAAAAAGCCCCAGTTTCAACGTTAGTCGAAACAAGCAGTTTTACCATTGCTTCGGTTGTGGCGTTGGCGGCAATGTCATTACTTTTTTGATAGAGTTTAATCACCTCAGTTTTGTCGAAGCAATTGAAGAATTAGCGACCGCCGCAGGCGTTGAAATTCCGTACGAAAATTCAACGTTCAACGAACCGCAAGCCAAAAATAAACTCCTCGATTTACAGCAACTCACGGCACAAATCGCCACATTTTATATTGAACAACTTAAACAACATCCACACAAAAAAATCGCGGTCGATTACCTGAAAGGGCGTGGCATTCAAGGTACTATTGCGCGTGATTTCATGGTGGGTTATGCGCCCGACGGTTGGCAAATTCTCGCGCCACATTTTAATAATATCGAATTATTGTGTGAAGCAGGAATGCTCGCCTATAAAAATGAACAGTATTTCGACCGTTTTCGTCAACGCATTATGTTTCCGATTCGCAATAAACGCGGTCACGTCATAGGTTTTGGTGGGCGTGTTCTGGACGATTCACAACCGAAATATCTCAATTCGCCTGAAACGCCGCTATTTCATAAAAGCAACGAAGTTTACGGTTTATACGAATTGCTGAAAAAAAATTCCCGCCCGTCACGCATTTTGCTGGTCGAAGGTTATATGGACGTGATTATGTTGGCACAATTTGGCATTGATTATGGCGTTGCGGCATTGGGAACAAATTTAACGGCAACGCAATTACAGCTTTTATTTCGTTCCACGCCCGAAGTAATTCTGTGTTTTGATGGCGATAAAGCCGGTCAAGATGCCGCATGGAAATCGATGGATGCCGTGTTTTCCGTGTTGAACGACAATCGACAAGTGCGCGTTTTAATTTTGCCGCCTGCACACGATCCCGATTCTTTATTGCGTGCCGAAGGCGCGGAAGCCTTTACGCAGCGAATCGAATGTGCCGAAATGGTGTCTGCGTATTTTTTCAATCATCTGACTGCGACGTTGGATTTAACCACCATTGAAGGTCGCGCCAAACTCGCGCATCAAGCCAAACCTTATTTGTTCAAATTGGTGAATGGACATTTTAAAAAACTGATGTTGGCAAAATTAAAAGAGCTGACAGAATTAGACGTTGTTATTCCAGCATTAGAAAATACCCCGTCGCCACCGCGTACCGAAAAAAATGAACGCCCTTCGCTACCGCGTTTGACATTAGCGTTACTGGTTCAAAATCTGTCATTGTCTGAAAAATTAGCGAAAAATCCAATCGATTGGCAAGCGTTAGATTTTTCGGGAATTGAAACTTTTAAAGCAATTGTGCAGAAAATTTGTGCCGAAAAACCAGCGACTACGGCACATTTATTGGAACATTATCGCGGGCAAAAAGAAGAGAAAATGCTTAATACATTGGCATTTTTGCCGATTCCTTTGCCAGAAGAAAGCGTTGAAGCCGAATTTATGGGTGCATTAAATCAACTTCTCGCACAAGCCAAACAAACTCGTTTAGAAAAATTACTCGTTCAAGAAAATACGGTCGGTTTAAACGACTCAGAAAAAGAAATTTTGCGCCATTTATTATTGCGGTGATGACGCGCCGCGTTTTATTCACTCTTAGTTTATTCGGTGTTTTCATGTTAAAAAAATCCCTTCGCACACTTTTAAAACTGCTTTATCGCGTTGAAGTCATTGGTTTAGAAAATTATCACCAAGCGGGAAATCGGGTGTTAATTGTCGCGAATCATTGCTCCCTGCTTGATCCGCCGTTATTGGGCGCATTTTTGCCTGACGAAATTACCTTTGCGATTAACACTTACATTGCCGAAAAATGGTACATCAAGCCGTTTTTGGGTTTGGCAAAAGTGTTTCCAATCGATCCAACGCATCCGATGTCGTTGAAAAATCTCATTCACCATTTGCAAAACGACACCAAAACCGTAATTTTTCCCGAAGGACGCATCACCACAACGGGTTCGTTGATGAAAATTTACGACGGAACCGGCATGGTCGCGGACAAATCGGACGCGATGATTTTGCCGATTCATATTTCTGGCACGCAATACACGCCGTTTTCAAAATTGAGCGGCATTGTGCGGTTGCGCTGGTTTCCGAAAATTATGCTGACGATTTTGCCGCCGACGCACATTCACGCGCGTAAAGCATTGACGGGTAAAAATCGCCGTAAATCGAGCGGTCACATTTTGGCGGATTTGATGGCAGAAATGCAATTTATCAGCAGTCCGACGCGCCAAACGATTTTTGCGAGTTTATTAAATGCGCGACACATTCACGGCGGCAAACATTTTGTGGCTGAAGATTTGGAACGCCAACCGCTTAGTTACGATGCGCTGATTACGCGCACGTTGATTATGGGTCACGCGCTGCAAAAAATCACCCAGCCGAATGAAAATGTCGGCGTGTTGTTACCGAATTCGAGCAAAACGTTGTGCGTGGTATTGGGTTTGCAGCAACAACAGCGCGTTCCAGCCATGTTGAATTATTCGACAGGCGCGGCGGGCATGATTTCAGCGTGTCAGACCGCGCAAATTAAAACCGTTTTGAGTTCACGAAAATTTGTTGAACTGGCACATTTGCAAACAGATTTAGATTTATTAAGCGAAAAAGTAGACGTTATTTATTTGGAAGATTTAGCGGAAATGATTACGACTTCCGATAAATTGCGTGGCGCGTGGCAAAGTAAAACGGCGCAGTTTTGGCACAAAAATGATGTCAATCCTGACAGCCCAGCGGTTATTTTATTTACGTCGGGTTCAGAAGGAACGCCAAAAGGTGTGGTGTTATCGCACGCCAACATTTTGTCTAATCATCAACAAGTTTCCGCGCGAATCGATTTTAATCCGCAAGATGTCATTTTGAATTTTTTGCCGATGTTCCACTCGTTTGGTTTTACCGTTGGAACGTTGTTGCCTGTGTTGAACGGCATGAAAACGTTTTTTTATCCAACGCCGCTGCATTTTTCCATCATTCCCGAAATGGCGTATGAAACGAATGCGACGATTATGTTTGGCACCAATACGTTTTTGGCGGCTTACGGTAAAAAGGCGCATCCGTATGATTTTTATAAATTGCGTTACGTCGTGGCGGGCGCGGAAAAATTGCAGAATAGCACGCGCGAATTGTGGGCAGAAAAATTTGGTGTGCGAATTTTAGAAGGTTATGGCGCGACTGAAACGGCTCCCGTCGCGGCGGTCAATACGCCAATGGATTATAAAGTGGGAACGGTCGGGCGATTATTGCCGCATTTGGAATACCGTTTAGAACCCGTTGAAGGCATTGACGACGCGGGACGATTACATTTGCGCGGCGCAAATATCATGCTCGGTTATTTGCTTTCGGATAACGCGGGGAAATTGCAACCGACCGAATCCATTTATGGTGCGGGTTGGTACGACACGGGCGATATTGTTCACATCGATGACGACGGGTTTTTGAGTATTCGCGGTCGCTGTAAACGCTTTGCGAAAATTGGCGGCGAAATGGTGTCGCTCCCGTTTGTTGAACAGCTCGCGATGACAGCGTGGGAAAAATCGTATCATGCGGTGATTAGTTTGCCCGACGCAAAAAAAGGCGAACAAATTGTGTTAATTACCACCCAAAAAGATGCAACGTTGCGCGGATTGGCAAAAATTTCGGACGGTGTCGCGGCGATAAATCTACCGAAAAAGATTTTATTTATCGATGCAATTCCCGTGATGGCGACCGGCAAAACGGATTATGTGGCGTTGACGACGTGGGCGATTGATTCAAATCATCGCAAAATCGATTGAAATTCGCCATTCAAATCCCAAAATATGCTCGAAAACACGGGGTTTATACCGATTTTTTGGAAAATCCGCCGTTTTGACTGTGCCGAATTCGTCACCACTGAAGCGCGATTTTGTAAAAATGTTTAGGTTTCAATCGGTTAAAAGTGAAGCGGGAATTTTAGACGCGGTGACTTTGAAAAATATGCTGGAAAACACGGGGTTTATACCGATTTTTTGGAAAATCCGCCGTTTTGACTGTGCCAAATTCGTCACCACTGAAGCGCGATTTTGTAAAAATGTTTAGGTTTCAATCGGTTAAACGTGAAGCGGGAATTTTAGACGCGGTGACTTTGAAAAATATGCTGGAAAACACGGGGTTTATACCGATTTTTTGGAAAATCCGCCGTTTTGACTGTGCCGAATTCGTCACCTCCAAACGCGATTTTATAAAAACGTTTATGTTTCAATCTGTTAAGCGTAAAATATGGATTTTTGAAAAAGTGATTTTGAAAAAAATGTTCGAAAACACGGGGGTTTATACCGGTTTTCTGAAAAATCCGCCGTTTTGACCGTGTCGAATTCGTCACCTCCAAACCGTTATTTTTTAAAAGTTATTATATTTCAATCTATTAAAGGTGGATCGGGATTTTTCGACATGGCGACGTTGAGAAATATACTCGAAAACACGAGGTTTAGACCAATTTTCTGGAAAATCCGCGCTTACTGCATTTTAAATTCTCGAGATTCCCTTTCGCGGTATGAAAACCGGTGTCACTACAACGCCCAATAACATCGGAGTCGCCAAAAATTTTTCTGCCCAATCTTGATGCGTTTTGAATAAGCGAAATAGAAGGGTTCGTTCGGGTGAATTTGGAATAACGCGCACCATAATCTTTTGTTAGACAACGATAAAAAACTCTATTTCCAACACACAAAAGCGCGGGCAACAATGCCAATAGAACCAATTCTGACGGATACAGCATTTCAGTAATCGATTTATCCGCAAACTTCTGGCTCATACTTTGAAAACATTTTTGAATCGAGTTTTGGGGAATCCAATTTTGTATTTTGATGGCTTGGTTTTGACCTAAAAGTCGAGCATCGCGTCTAAGTTATAAATGTTTTTAAAATTTCTACAATAAACTTGCGATAATACTACTGTATTACGACGAACCATTCTAAAAATTTAAGAGTACCTCCTTATGATTCACTTACTTGTCATTGCAGCTTCGGCTGCAGTTGTTGCGAAAGCTGCCGCTTCGATTGTTACCTTTGCATTAGCGGATTTTCATGATGAAAAAAGATCTAAGCAAGAGATTTCAGCATTAGATTCAAACGTTGAACCAGTTAATCCAAACTGGTTTGTAATGGTATTAGCCCGAGCTGATGATGATTATCAAATGCTCGTGCGTACTTATATTGATCCGATACTTGCCGGACGCGCTCGTAATCAGCATTTACAAGAGCTTGTGGGGGATAAAAAACGTAATTTAAGTATCCAAGAGAAACGCAGTAATCGCCGGTTAGGATTGGGGTTTGTGGCTTTCGGTTTATTGGTAGACGTTTATTTTACGGGTATTCAATTGCTTCCAATGGTGGTTGTGATTGGTATTTATAATTTGTGGCCGTGGTTTAAAGAAAGTTATCGCCTTGCTTTCAAAGAAAATCGCTTTGGTATTATTCACTTAATCTGTCTTTACTTTGCTGTGATGTGGATTGGTGGATTTTTCTTAATTGGTGTCGTTGGCGCAATTTTTTCGGGTCTTTGCCAAAAAATTCAAATGATTACCCAAATCGGAGCGCGTGAAGATTTAATAGATGTTCTTGGACAAAAACCACTGCATGTGTGGATCGAAGTCAATGGTGTAGAAGTCGAAATCCCTTTTGAACAATTGCAATTGGGCGACACATTGATTCTTGATGTAGGTCAAATGATTCCCGTAGATGGTATGATTCTCGATGGTTGGGCATTAGTTGATCAGCAGCGTTTGACAGGGGAGTCACAACCAGTAGAAAAATCCAGTGGTGACACTGTTCTTGCCGCGACCGTTGTATTAGGTGGTAAATTGCGAGTATGTGTGGAAAAATCGGGTGACGATACCACAGCCGCTAAAATTGCTGATGTCCTCAATCGCACAGTCGAATACGGTGTTGATAATTTACGTTCTGAATTTGATAGTGTTGAACATACGGTTTGGCCAATGTTAGCGGGCGGCATGTTTGGTTTATTAGTGGGCGGGCCTGTCACGGGAGCAGCCATTTTGGGCTGCAATTATGTCGTGGGCATTATTCCTTTGCGAATGATTACCTTACTAAATGCTTTAAGTGCCGGTTCAGAACATGGTATTTTAATAAAAGATGGCAGAGTATTAGAATCTTTAAAAGAAATAGATACGTTAGTTTTTGATAAAACAGGTACATTGACATTAGAACAACCGCACATTATTGGGATTCATGCTTGCGGTGAATATAACGAAAATGATGTTTTGCGATTTGCGGCGACAGCCGAACATCGTCAAACACATCCGATTGCACAAGCGATATTAGCCGAAGCAAATGAACGAAAATTAGCGTTACCCGTTATCGATGCAGCCCATTATGAAGTCGGTTACGGCTTAAAAGTGAAAATAGAAAAAGCCGAAATTTTAGTGGGTAGTCAGCGATTTATGACGTTGGAAAAAGTGACTTTACCAAAAGAAATAGAATCACATATCAATAGATGTGCTATGGAAGGGCGTTCTTTAGTTTATGTTGCAGTCGATCAAAAACTAGCTGGTGTCATTGAACTGGATGCGACTTTACGACCCGAGGCATTGGAAATTACACGCTGGTTAAAAGAACGGGGACTTGATTTATACATTATTTCTGGTGATCAAGAAGCTCCTACTCGTCGTATGTCGAATGAATTACGCATGGATGGTTATTTTGCGAATGTCTTGCCCGAACGCAAAGCCAGTTTAATCGAAGAATTACAAGCCGAAGGACGAAAAGTGTGTTTCATTGGTGATGGAATCAATGACGCGGTAGCTTTACGCAGAGCCAATGTGTCAATTTCATTTCGTGGCGCAACAAATGTGGCGACCGACAGCGCACATGTGGTGTTAATGGATGATAACTTAGAGCAATTAAAAACGTTGTTTGAATTAACAGAAGCCTATGAAAAAAATCTTGGCTGGAATTATAGACAAGCGGTGATTAAAAGTTTGCTGGCTTCGGTCGCTGTGCTGATGTTACCGCTTAAATTTGTGATTGTTGAAGGGGTTTGGATAGTCACTTTTATTAGTGGAATTCGCATCGCCACTCAACCATTGTTGAGCAGAGAAGAAAACGATTTGGAAGCCCCGATTGTAGAAGACAACACAGGTTCTATCATTCGAACCTATTTTCTTGATAAAAAAATCTAAAAAAACAGCGTTGGTGCATGGATAAGTTTTACACTCATGCACCAACCGCTTCGCTTTAGTTGATGATTCGACCGCATTCCATTTTTAACACTTTATCTGCTACCGAGAAATAACGATCATCGTGGCTAACAGCAATCACCGTTTTACCCTTCGCTTTCAATTCTTTTAACAAGACCTCATAAAAATATTTACGGAATTCTGGATCTTGATCAGCAGCCCATTCGTCAAAAATAAAAATCTGTTTATCTTCAAGTACCGAAGCAATGTAAGCAAGACGTTTTTTCTGCCCAGTCGATAAATCGGTATTAGAAAAACTATCTTCTTTAAATGTCGTTTTCTTTTCCAATGCCATCGTTTTTAACAACGCATCGACACGAGAATAATCGATATTATCCACACCATATAGGTGATCGAATAAATGAAAGTCTGTAAAAATAATAGTGTAAAGCTCACGAAAATGGACGTAATCATTTGTGTCCAATGGCTTGCCGTTTACATAAATGTTACCTGACGACGGATAATAAAGTCCCGTCAATAATTTTAACATCGTCGATTTACCGCTGCCATTCCCACCCACGATAAACACAATTTCACCTTTATTGATGTTGAAATTGAGCGAACTAACACCAAAAATTGAACTGCCATTTTGTTGTGGATAATGAAAGTTTACTTGCTCGAATTCGATAGTTTCAAAAATGGGAGCGTGGGTTTCAATATTCATATCCTTTTTACTCACGGCATCAATTTCATGTTCGAGTTGATAAATATTTTCAACGGCAACATTTGCACGCACAAACATTGGAAACGCATTGATAACAATGCCTAATGGTGCAAACAAAAACAAAATAGCGATGGTGATTCCGACAACTTGTCCCACATTTATGGCACTTATTGCAGGTAAAACGAAAATAACCCCCGCACATAAAATAAAAAATGATGTTTGAGCAAACATCAAATCCATAACAAAATGTAGCCCAGCCGAAACTTTAATGTCTTTGACTTCGCTTGAAATGGTTTTAATGTGCGAAAACAAGGCTTCATTTTTTTTACGGTTGATTTTGATTTCTTTGAAACCAAGTAAAATACTTTTTATACCGTTAAAAAATGACGCTTCTTTAACAGACGCTTCGTGTAATTTAGTGCTGATGTAAGCAGAGTTGTAAAAATACATCAGTATCGCGGTGCTTAAAATTCCAATAGTCAAAATAAAACCTGGCATAGATAACCACGCAATATAAAGCAAGCACATAAAGACCACTATAATTTGCTGGCAAGCGTTAATCAGCATAATGGCGGACTCTGAAATCAAACTGGTATCTTGTGTAATCCTTGTGTAAATCGCTGCATGACCTGCTGTTTCGATATACGCTAGTTCAGTGTGCCGTAATTTGTTTGTAATACGAGTTCTAACTTGATAAATAGCATCCTCAGCAGCAATTGTGGCTTGCTTTAGAGCATATTGTTTGGTGTAAGTCAGCAATATCAAATCCAACAAAAATAGAAAAAAATTTTGTGCTTGTGAATCTGCACTTTTACCTACCATTTCAGAGGCATTGTTAATAATGATTAATAAATAACCATTTGCCAAACCTGAAATTAGAGCAGTAAAAATCATCTGCTTTTTTGGAACTTCGCTTTCACGATTAAAGAAATCGAGTAGTTTCATAGTTGATTTGAATAATTTTGAAGTTGTGAGTTAATTGCAATATGAAACAGAATTTTTGTGTCCGCCTGCCCGCTTTCATGTGACACATACTGTGTAATTGTCAAATAATGAGAAATTTCATTATCAGAATTGAAATTCTATCCAACAAATTTGAATAAAAAACTGAAAATTATTGATTACCCAATATGATAGGAAGTCCTTCTTTGCCAGAGCCGATAACAACTACTTTTGAATTGGTAGATTTAGATAATTCCAGCGTAGCATTTACACCCTGCCATTTGATGAGTTTATCCGACAACGTTTTGGAAATAATGTCCTGATAGGCTTGAATTCCTTCCGCTTCAATTATTTTTCTTTCGGATTCCTTTTTTTCAATTTGCAGCATGAATTCATAAGTGGCTAATTTTTGCTCTTCAACCAATTTGTGTTCAATTGCGGTTTTAATTACTTCAGGCAATTCAATTGTTCGAATAATAATATCTTCAACCACAACGTAATTACGCGAAGTTTCTTCGATAGCTAGCCACATGATTTTATTAAGTACACCTTCTTTGTTTGCGTAAATATCTTCTGCCGTTAATTCACCAATCTTTTTTCTTAAAACAGAGTCTATTTGAGGAATTACAATTTGATTGACGTAATCGGGTCCGACTTTTTGATGCAAAAATCCCAACATTTCGTAATCGGGATGAAATCGCGTAGAGAGTTTCAACGTAATTGGCAGACCTAAATTTGTTAAAACGACTAATTCATGATTGACTGCTTGAGTACGAACCTGATAAATGGTCATTGTGTCCCAGGGCCAAATAAAATGTAATTTCTCTGGATAAATGTAATCGGTGTCTGTTCCGGACGTGAATCGTCGATACAAAATACCCCCTTCACCAGAATGTATACTTATAACAATACGGTCAAAAAAGAAAATGAACGTTAATGTCACTAAAAGACCTAACGTGATAAGTACGGGCGTGCTATTTTTTATCCAAGCTCGAATTTTTTTTCCTAATGGATAACCAGAAACGCTTTTTCGTAAATTATTTAACATAAAACTCGCGGCACTCCCACTCTATAAAATTTTTAATCTCTAACGTATAATAATCCAACACGACATTCATTATCAATTATCAATAATTTCGTATTCCCCTAAATGCAATTTCTTGAAGTAAATGTCTTTTTTAATGCCATTTTCCTTGTCAAAAGTAAGTTCCCCACCAGCACCCTGCCAGATTTTGTCAAGATGACCAATTGAAGCAATTTCTTCAGGAATTGTCGTTTTTAATTCGTTCATTGCCATTACCAATAGTTTTATCGAATCATAGCCTTGAACTGCTAACGCATTTGGCTTTACACCATATTTTTCATTGTAACTTATTGAAAATTCGGTGTGTTCTGGACTGTTAATTTTTTCGTTATAAATTGATGGAATCATAATACCTTCACCTGACGCTCCTACTAAACCAATGAAATTTGAAGCGTCCAAAGATTCCGTTCCAATAACAGGTGTTTGAATACCCATATTTCTAAGCTGAATCACAAATCTAGAAGCCGCCGCATAACGTCCAGAAAAATATATGACATCAGACTTTCGGTCAGTCATTTCTGTAATAATAGCTACAAAATCTCTTTTCCTTTTGTCGAAATTTTTAAAATAATTAACTTCAAGCTTTTGATCAATAACTGATTTATGGAACGCACCGCTTAATTCTTCAGCGTAAGCACTGTTTTCAGACACAATTGCTATTTTCTTATAATTATTTTTTTTGCAAAAATTCGCGGTTTGTTCTGCCATGTCAATGTTGTTCGGAATCATTCTAAACGTATACTGCATGTCAGAATTGATAATATCCATATTCGTAGCTGAAGTGATTAAGTTGAAAATTCCGCCACGTTCATAAATTTTGGTAACTGGTTTTGTTTTTTCTGAACTTTGCGCTCCTATAACAGCGACAATGGACGTATTACGGATAATTTCATAAGCCATTTCTTTTGATTCATTAATATCGGCGACATGTTGTGAATATTCAATAGATTCCAATGATCGCCCTAATACACCACCGTTTTGATTGATATGCTCAATCGCGAGATTAACACCTTGATAAAATTCCTTTTTCGTGTCGCCAGGTGCAACAATCACAATTGTTACTTTCAAATCAAGTGAGACAATTATCTCATCCCAGCTTCTATCCAAATCAATTCCTATAAGTTTAAAAGCACTTTGAAGAAACGGCGATTTTTTATATACCATCAAATCTGCATACCACAGTTTTTCTGCAACTAAACTTCTACAATCATCTGATTTAACTTGTATTTGTGAACAGTAGTATTTGGTTTCTGCATAATCAGAAGCATTCAGAAACGATGAACATTCGGGTTTTTGCTCAGGAAACGTTTTACAATTGTCGTTTTTTTCAGTAAAAACATGACACATTTCTTGATCAGGATGAAATTTGGCATCTTGAACAAAAATTTTGCACTTAGCAAGTTCATCGTTTTTTTTAGCGATGTCCTGCCTTTCTTTGGCTAAATCAGAGTGGTCACTTCTCAACTCGTACATCCCTATTAGCATTGCTAAAAAAAATATATATTTAAACAAGAGTAGCCCCTATTAGCATTGCTAAAAAAAATATATATTTAAACAAGAGTAGCCCCGATAATTTTTTCTTAACATTCTCTAACATAAGTTATTAAACGCTAACTGCGACTGTGAAACAGTCGGGTTTATCTACCAATGCACGCAACAAGATATTACGCGCTCCGACGATGTCTCTGTTGAC
>Ga0265593_1000077_pt1 | contig 70314 bp, 45 predicted proteins | sample saktaG_8_FD_190136 | JGI IMG/M metagenome (GOLD analysis project Ga0265593, IMG submission 190136) | Saline water microbial communities from Sakinaw Lake, British Columbia, Canada - sak_2011_5_24_36m | ecosystem: Environmental > Aquatic > Non-marine Saline and Alkaline > Saline ... | reverse complement strand
ACACTGGTAAAATCAGCTGAATCTTTCTTTTTCATGGGTTGGGTTTTATACTTAATCCGGGAAATGCGAAAAAGTGATAGGCTTTTTTCAAAAATTTTTCATTTTTTTTCGATTAAAGGCTGGAAAAATGCAGTTGGTACGCATGGGAAAGGCGAAGCCTTGAATCATGGGTACTTTTAAATGAAATGATATTGGAATGAATTTTCATGCTAACCGATACCGGAGGCAGGGATGACAGTGTAATACTATAATTTAACTGGTGCATACCCTGCCGAAGGTAGGGGTTGGTGATGGTACAGGCTTGCTAAACCGGCTGGAATCCAAGGATTAGATTGAGCCGAAGGTCTCTCCTACTACTCGTCCAACATAAGGCAGTGCATTTGCCGGTGTTTGAATACGGGGGTATGCTGGGATAGTACGTTAAGCAATACCGGTATTTACCGATATCAAATAAGCGGGTGGCGAGGAGTTTGTGCGACAGCATTTATTGCTGTTGCACAAGCCCGAAGTCCCCACTGGTGATCGAGTGGAAGGCTTTTAGTGGTAGCGAAGTGAACATCCGCAGGCGAAGCCAAGGTTGTGAAACGTAGTGAACACTTAAAGCCAGTAACGACCAACTGGTGTTGGCAGGTATTGCTTGGCGTACATTAAACGAGGCAAGAATGCTCTGCCGTTATACTTGTACTTCAAACTCAATCTACTTGTCCAACGAAAGGCTGGATAAGCGCCCTCTCAAACTTCTCGTCCAGCTAACGGGGATATTTAACATAATGTGATTATAGGACTGACGCAGGTAAAGGCCAATGCCGTTAAATGAAAAGGCAAACGCTGTGGGCTGGGATTTCTAAAAACTGAAAGGGTGGGCTTCAGCCCATTGCGGTTGCCGTACATTTGACGGCGTTGCTTAAAGCCGGGATAGGCCAGCAGCGGCAGTACTATAATAGCATGTTATGTTACATAGACCAGGACACGTTGTACTGAGGCTAGGAAAATGCTGGCTACCTGAGCTGCTGAATACCGGGCATACGATTATTAGCAAGACAGATAGAAAATTAATACACCGGGTGCGAGGAACGAGCACTGGGTGTATACCTTATTGAAGGAGCCGGAGCAACGGCTAAGCCTGAAGGAATGACAGGTGGAGCCATGAGGAGCTTGCGACGAATAGAGCGGAACCTGGAATGACTGAATGGATTAGCGGTTGCGGAGGGAGCTATGTGTAAGTGTAAGCAGCACCATATTAACGGTTGAGGCTATATGTAAGGAGAAATTGTGGGCTACATTCCTGTCTGCCTACAACGAATTTTGAGCGGATCAGAATGCTTGAATTATCACTGAAACACTTATTGCATATAGCATTTGCTACCGCTTGGCGTTCTTTGTTTTCAGTCATTTTTATTTTCAATTTGCTACACTGCTTCTGGCTGTCGTGCCTTGGGGCAAGCATACTCTTTGGCAAGTTTTGGTTTGGGTGTTGGCTTTTTGAGCGACTTGACAATGTGTGTGACTGCGGAGGGTTGATATGCTATTTCACTTTTGTTTTCATTAATTCTGTCAATGTAACTGAAAATGGCAATGCTGAGCTGCGGCCTTGTTTGTATTTGTCCATTAATGTTATATCCCATTCCTGATTCATTAATTCTGTATCTGTAACCTCTTGGATTTTGTAAACTAAGTAATAGTCCTGAGATGGTTCGGTGGGATAGCCCTTATTAATTAATGTTTGCTTTGAAAATATACGGGGTCCCGTTTCTGTTATTTTTAATAATCTGCCAGTTTTCGTCTCGTCAGTTGTATGCAATAATAGAAATTTGGCACCAGCTTCACCAGGCCCTAATCTTAAAGAACCGCGGCTGCTGTCTGCTCTGGCATTATATAATCCGCTTTTTATAATCCAATCTATGTTTTCTTTTCTATAAAAACCTACAAGAATGTATGTATCATCAGGAATTAGATCTCGATTTTCACCATAGGTTTCAGGCAACGATTCGTTCAACTCATCTTCTTTTTGAGGCTTATTCCTATATACATCATAAGTTCTAAACGCAATTTTTTCACGCTGAGAAGCTCTGTTTACAAAATGGTTGATGACTTCCAGTATAAATTCTTTCAGCTCACTTATTCCATCATCTGTTTTAGACGGACGTACCGGAAAAGCTCCTAAGCCAGGAATTATTTCATGAAATCCCCTTTTCTTAATTGAGGTATCTCCCGGGTAAAGTACATAAGCTCCGCCTGTCCGGCGTATAGCATCTTTATAAGCATGCATCTTTAGCAAATCTGCATTTTTGTATATACCTTTTCGGTTGTCTTCCTTATCCTTACTTAATATTGTTTGCTGAACAATCTCAATCAATTCTGAATAATTTTCTCCAGATATATCACCAATAGATTCTATGCCTGCTTCTTCCCAAAAAAAGTATAAAAGTGAAAGGGTCTCTTTGTTCTTGATTTTTGCATAACCTTTATTTATCAGTAAATCAGAAATATATTCCCAACTAAAATCCTTCAAGTTAAATTTAGTAATTAGACCAAGCTCTGTTTTCTTATCCTGATTTACTGCTTCATTTATGACATTTAAAAGGTTTGATATTTTATATTTTGCATCAAAGTGAATATGTACAATAAGTTCCTGGAGTTCAGCATCGTTTTCTGATATCTCTAAAGGCCAAAAAGATAAAGTATAATCGGGACGCATAGTAGTCGTCCAGCTACCTGAATGAGGATAATCATTTTGACCGCTAAACGACCTGTTATAATTAAAACGAATATTTAATTGACGTGTTCCTGTATCAAATACACCATTTAAAGCTGTATGCGTACCCTGTTTGAGTTGCAGATTCAAACCGTCTGCTGTCTCTTTTATCAATTCTGAAACTTCTTTTGGTTCGATATCGAAAATTGCTTTAAACATATCAAGCAACTTAAAAAACAACCAATATTCATAAAGAGTAGCTATATCTTTCTTTCCACCGCTATATACATCATCACCACCTCTCCATACCAGTTTTGCAGCAAGGTCAAACATTAACCAAACTCGTAAAACTTCTCGGTAACCTTCTTTGCGCTGTAATACGGGACTGTTTAGCCTTAATGTTTCAGGGCGGGATATTTCCTTAAAAACTGAATGATGTAAAAATGATTCGAGTTCCTTTTCCAACAACCCAGATTCATAGAATAATCTGGTTTCCTTTGTAGCTTTATTATTAATATCTGAACAAAATTTCAAAAAACTTTCAAGAGCGTATTTTACAAAGCGGTTTTCGGGAGTATCAACAGCATCGGATTTTCGCACAAAGGTTATTTTATCAGGAAGACTATGTAACCCAAACTGCTGCAAGTAATGATTTTCAGGTAAATAAGTTCGGTTACTTCCTGCAATAAGTTCTTTAATATTGGAATTTTTAAAACGACTGATATTCCTTATATCCTTTTGTTCTGCTGTTTCTTTCCATTGTGTTACCGGTGAAGAAACAATACGATGCACCGAATCTGCAAATTCATCCGTGGCAATAATTGATTTAATAAAAGCAAATTTTTGATAGAGTGTTTTGTTGTCCTTATCAAAATCAGTTTCAAAATTATGCGATACTGGCGAGTTTGCTTGCATTAGTAAGTCGGTACATTTTTCTGTAATCAGTTCAAGCATATCACGGTATTCGTTGCGATAATTTGCTTTCACAGACCTTACTTCTACTAAAATATTTCCAATTTCCTTATCATTTTTTAATAAAGGCAGTGCTAAAGTACCGACATAGATATTGGGTGAAATTGTTCCGAGATATTCTTTGCGTGAATGTGGCTGTATAATTTGGTCTTTCGCTAATGCATAACTACTGTAATTTAATTCATAGTCATACGAAAATCCCTCTACCAATTGATGCTCTGCTTCTCCGTTTTCCAAAGCATCAGACAATACGAATAAAGTATTATCCACTTTAGCATCGATAGTAAGTTTAAGGCCTACTTCAATATGGTCAAGATTGATTTTTACAAATGGTTTTGATTCCATAATTAAGCTTCTGCATAACTGGCAAAGCCATTCTCAATAGCACCTTTGTACATACGAGTGATTTTTTCGAGAGATATCGGATAAATAACTCCATCAGATTTAAAATCAAAGGCCTCATTAGCAAAAACATCCTTTTCAATATTTACAAGTTTGACTTTATCTACACAAAAACTTCCTATAGTAATCAGAATAGGGCAAAGTTTTCGGCGAGAGCCGTGAAGTTTAGGTAAAAGCTTTTGCATAATGGCAATATCAACCTTCTCCTCAGGAGTTAAATCAGCATCAATAACTGTTAGTTGATTTATCAAACGCATTATTTCCGTAGCACTACGATAACCAAACTCAGCACCGGTTTTCTTTAGTTGTTCAAAGAAGTTAACTAGGGTTAGATGTGTTTCAGTTAGATCCTGCACACCAAAGTCTTTTTCTTCTGCCATTTTCAGAAAGCTTTGTGCCATAGATGCTCCTTTACTTTTTAGTTTATCTATATCAACCTCCTTTCGGTTAGCAAAGAAGAATTCAATTTCATCTTTGGTAACCCTGAATTCTATGGCATTTGCTCTGTCGAGCACTTTAGGGCTAAACATATAAGTAGTTTCATCGATATTTACTGTTCCTATAATAAATAAGTTGGAGGGTAATGCAAGTTTAGCCGGAACTCCATTATTTATTGTACCCTCAGCAAAAAGCGAAATTTCGCCTTTTGATTCCATTACACTCAGGAAGTCTGCAAAGTAGCGTTCTACATGGCTCAGATTCATTTCATCCAGAATCAGAAAATATGGTAATTCTGGATGTTTGTTAGCTTCAATAATTACATCCAGAGCGCCATTGTCGGGCTTAATGTACTCATCTGGCTTTAATGCATTCGGATACCCCAACAAAGGTTCACGGTTTGTCCAGTCAGCACCCACAGGAACTATGCAATACTGGCTGATGTCCTGGCATATCCAATGAGTAAAAGCCTGTGCTAATTTGGTTTTCCCTGAACCTGATAATCCTGAAAGAATTACAAATGGTTTAGTTGTTAATGATGAAATGAATCGATATAATATTTGATCTGAAAATTGCAGCCCTGTTAAACCTACAGAAGTTATAAATTCCTGTAGTAAAATTTTGGGTTCAACAGAAATAGTAAGGCTAGATATTCGAACAATATTCTCTCCTTCAAGCCAACCTTTAAATTGTTCAAATGAAAGTCCAAGAACTTTATTAAACTCATACCATTTTATTTGTTCATAAAAAGTTCTTTGAAATGGTTGCGCTGCAGAAGGTTCTTTCCAACCCATATTTTCCAAATGACCTTTAAGTATTTCTTTGGCTAATGGTCCAATCTCATTCTTGGCTAATATTGGAGAAAAATCATAGGATGTTTGATCAGAACCTGCTTTAAAATCTGTAGCAACTCCTGCTTCATTTAAAGCATAAGCTAGATTAGTATAAACTTTTTCATCGATTTCACTTCTTTTAACAACTCCTTGCATTTCTGCGCTAAAGGACGTTTTAAAAAGTTCGATTAATGTTTTATGACTATAAATGATAGAAACAAGTAACAATGCATACTGGGCAGGAGTATCAAACTTTTTAACTTCATCCCACGCATCAGGTAATACATTACTACTATTACCTGCAAGCATTTTTCTGGCTTGTTCAAAATCTAATTTAATTTCATCCAGATGATTTAATATCTCCATCTTTGAATATTTTGCTATTAATTCGCTTAATTTGAAATAACCATTTTTGGTTAATGAAACTGTATGTCCGTCCAATCCAATAGCCATATTAGTTAGGTTTTACAATTATTAATTTCTCTTTAACATTTCGATCCCTGTCCTCTTTTCTTCCCATTGTCATATGAAGATGATCAAGCGATTTATATGTAATGGTGTGATTTAGGAAAATAGTTCTTGCTAAAGCCAATAATTCCTCAAAAGCAATCATACCAGTATCACTATAACTTAAGATTAAAGATGATTGATTCTCGGAAATTAATTTAAACATGTCTACAAAAGCACCTTTAACCTTTGTTCTAATACTAAAAGGAGACTGATGTCTATCGTCACGATATCGACCTTTAACTATTGCATTATTCTTATGCTGTAAGATTGGGTAATCATACAAAACTAAAGTTTCAATAGCATGATAAAATCTACTATAATGAACAAAACAATATGGCGGATCGGCATAAATTGTAGCGTTTTTCAAACTTCTGAGACAATCTAAGTAATCTAAAGTTAGTACTTCATGATTTAGTTTATTTGCTTTTAAAGGTAATTTTTTAAGAGCATCGTCAAATTTACGAGTAAAATAATCCAGGATATTCTTTCTTCTATAAATTAAAATATCCTTCATTGAAGAAATAGTTTTCGCGTCCCGATATTGAGCATAATGACCAGTACCTTGACTATTATAGGCCATTGCATACATTAATGATCCAAGCATAGTATTATATGCAGGGTTATCTTTAAAGTCCTCAATAGCCTTTCTAAGAGAATCAATCCATGTACATTGTTCAGCACTCCACCAAGTACCAGAATAATATTTGGTAAAGAGATGCCACTTATTAGAAAAATTCTGCTTTATCAGATCTTGGTTCAACTTTTCAATTTTATTAAAAGAAACTAAATCAATATTTTCTGGATACAGGTATTTCTTAAGTAAAGCATTATAATTTTTATAATGATACTTTTCAGCAATGGCTATAATTCTTTGTGATGTTATTGTTTCATCATTCCAGTCTGTTAAATATGCTTTAGCTATAACGGCGGAGTAGAATTGTATATCATTTGAAATTATTGGCGCTTGAGTCGCAAGCGCACCTGCAAGTGAACATGAGCCTGAAAACAAATCACATATTATTCCACCCTCATAGACATCTTCAATTCCATCAATAACAAAAGGAAGTATTTTTGTTTTTGACCCCATATATTTAATGAATTGAACTGAGTCATGTCTTTTGAATTTATATTTTACCATCAAATTTTGTGTGACTTATTAATTCTTAAATTTCTACGTTTAATATTTTTGCGATTTCAAAAAGAACTTCCAATCTATGTTGTTGACGGTTTTGTACATATGCATTTACCATATTATAGCTTTTCCCTAACTTGTCAGCTAGCCAAGTTTGCTTTCTTCCTTCAGCATTTAGTATGTGCCTCTTTTATAATTTATTCCAAATGCGTATGATATATTCATTTATCTCAACTCCCCATTCCTTATCTTTCTGGCAATATACTTGGTATGTGCTGAAAAATCCCTGGGAAGCATCCAATCCAACATCCCCAGGTTATCTTTAACCTTCTGGCCACTGTTTTTACCAAAAGTAAAAATGATATCACCATCATCATCCCTGGAAAATTTACCAGCATAATCAATGACTGAGTTACCTTGGAACGCTAAATCATGTAGAGTATCTGGATCAGGAGATAAATCAGGATATTTTGCAAGTTGACCAGCAAGGACGGATATTGTCGCTTCAGCATCACCTTGTGCTGCATGAGCTTCTTCATGGACCTCTCCTGTGTAGTATTTTACCGCATCAGAAAGAGTCCTAGGTTCCATTACTCGCCAGATTGCCATGCAGTCAATGAATTTGGCACCCTCAAATGGGATCTGCTTAACTCCATTTCTAAGAAGTTCTTCAACAAGTAATGGGATGTCAAACCTGATTAAGTTATATCCTGCCAGGTCACATCCAGAAAAGAACTCAACTATTTCACTTACTTTGGTTGAGAACGAGGGTTCATTTGCTACCATCTCATCCGTGATACCATGCACAGCTGTTGCTTCTGGGGGTATAGGTATACCGGGATTGAACCGTTGAATAAAGGTCTCTCTTGACTTGTCGAGAAAGATTTTAATGGCGCAAAGTTCAATTATACGATCCTGGACAATGTTTACCCCTGTTGTCTCTGTATCAAAGAAGACAAGGGGACGTTTAAGAATAAGTGTATCTAACATACCATATTGATTTGGGTGGAATGGTAAGATCAAAGTTATCAATAAATTTAACAAATTATCTCCCCTGCAAAAAACCGAAACTTAAAAGAGGGGTTTTAGGGGGAGAAGATGCACTCCCTTCAAAAGGATTTCAAGAGGAAAACAACACAACAAGATTCAAAATACATAGTTCTTTAATATTTGAGGATCATATTCAGGTGGTATAATACCATTTTTTATTTTTTCGTTAACCCATAAGGCCCATACCGGAGGTCTTTGAGACCCATCAATAGCCGGCAAAAAATTTTTCGCAATTTTCTTCCTAAGCCTATATGACTTATAATCGATCAAAGGAATCACTTCATCATGCAGTTGTTCCATTGCTACAACTACTTTCTTCTTTCCAATCCTCTTAGTCTTTATCCTAATTTTTTTGGCCAGCTCCGGATCTCCCCTACCGATAAAACTTTTTATACTTCTATCCGGTTTATCCATTACGACAACTTCACGGAACATATTATTGCATTTCAAATACCCGGCAGTTTCTGCGCGGGTCTTTAGTTCATGTGAGCGGGTCTGACTCAATTTAAGTGGCCATCCCATCGCAGCTACCGACATGCCTAAATAATCAGGGATTGAGGAAGGTGACAGAACTTGTTTAGCAACACCCCTTCTTTTGGTTGCGGTCCTGCCGTCTTCCTTTTTTTGTATTTCCCTGTAAGACTTTAGCCGATTTATGCGGTCGCCAACAATGGCTCCAAACATAAAAGCGTCAAGATCAATAACATCGCTATCAATATGAAATAATGCCGTGCTGCGTTTTATGAACGCATGCTGTTCCCGGATGAACTGAAAGCCCCTTATGAAGTACATTCCGGTCTTATCATCATACCCAATCCAATTTTCATTGAGCAATGCAGATATATATTTCCGGAATGTTCTCACATCCTTGATGTCCAGGATATCCATGGCCTGCTGAAACTCCTCGCTGTCTTTATGGAGCATGCCAGAGGAAACAGCCTTCAGATATAGAAAGAGCCTGAATGGCTTGCGGATATCCTCCACGAACACATAGGTCATTACTTCAATTGGTATATTGAGCACCTTACTCTTCATGAAAATTTATTTGGATACCTTATGCGACGCTGCGCTTGTTCTTTTCAAACACTTCGTCAACAGATGCAGAGGAATAATAAATTGTACCACCGATCTTAGTATATTCAAGAGTGCCATTTACTCGTAAATTCTGAAGCGTGCCAGGAGAACAGCCCAAGATATCCCGGACTTCGGAGGATTTCAAATATTTCTTGGTATCAGGTTTTATTCCGACAAGGGATCTCAATTCTTTAAGAAGAGTATCCCTAAGGTTATCCAGATCATTTTTTGTCACTAATTCCACATTCATTTCATCATAGTTTATATAGTTTAACCTAATTTAATTCTCAATAAAATTGCAGACAGTCAATAATTTACAAATTTACAACGGATTATCACTTATTTAAAAAATTATTATTAACAGAAAAACGGGAAGAAGTGGTAAATCGTTGAAAACGTGACAATTAGAATTTAATAATTGCTAAAATGTTGATTTACTGCACGATAAATCGCCACATTGATTAAAACCCTTATTATTTGCATTTTACATATTGACTACTTTAGAACCTTTAGATGGCTGTCGATTTGCTATCTTATCTTTCAATGCTTTCATGTCATCGCTAACCTTACGATCTACCACCTTACTATATATCTGAGTTGTCTTTATTGACGTATGCCCCAGCATTTTGCTCACTGTTTCAATAGGAACGCCATTTGTAAGTGTTATAGTCGTCGCAAATGTATGCCTGGCAGTGTGGAAGGTAAGTTCCTTATTAATTTCACAGATATCAGCTAATTCCTTCAAGTAAGCATTAATCTTTTGATTGGAATAAACTGGCAGGAGTCTTCCCTTACTCACATTCACCTGGTAATTCTTATACTTTTCTATAATCCCTAATGGTATCGGCAATAATGGTATCGGAGCACGGTTTCCCGTCTTTGTACGATTATAAACTATCCATTTACCACCATCAATACCTATAGAGATGTATCCAGGAGTTAATTTCTCAATATCCGAGAATGGTAAACCAGTGAAGCAAGAGAAAACATACATATCCCTTACTATTGATAATCGGGTTATCCCGATTTCTTTGTTCTGCATTCTCTCAAGCTCATCTTCGGTAAGAAAATCTCTTTCAGGATCTTTATATGGGCACCGGAAAGAAGTAAAAGGGTCTTTATCCAACCATCCATTATATATACTATAATGTATAATCTTCTTTAGAAACGAAATCGACTTTGAAACGGTGTTCTGGACATTACTGAGCTCTGACCTGAGGTAAAGATCATAGTTAGTGATGAACTGATAGTCCAATTCATCAAGAAATACATCAGACCTTTTAAACTGGAACTGGATGAAACCCTCTACCTTATTACATGTTGCTGTATACTTGGTAAGAGTTCCTTTTGCATAACCCTGGCCGACCTTAGCGGCAAGCTGCTTATTATACAATTTGAATACTTCCACCAATGAGTGACGGTTTATCATCTTCCCTAAAAAGTGATTCCGGATGATTTCCGCCGTGATGGTTTTATCTGTTGTTTCAAGCTGGGTGAAGATTTTAAGAACATGTGACCTTTTATTATCAAGGCTGGTATTGATGGTCCTCGCATCCTCTTTGGTTCCTTTTATGCAACCATGCTGAGAATCCCACCTATCTGATTCAATAAATTGATGAGTTGCCAGGTCCACTCTACTCCCATTGACTGTAATCCTAATATAAATAGGTGCTTTCTCATTTTCTGGAACCTTGCTTTTCCTGAGATAAAAAAGAATTGATAATGAATTTTTCATATTACAGCTATCTTAACATGTGAAATCGTTATAAAAGTACATAAAATAGATGGAATTTCCAAATTTTTTACATGATATATCTAATTATTTATCAACTAAATACATCAAAATTCGGTGCACTTTTGCGACTCTATGAAAGTGCACCGAAAAGTGCACCTTTTATTTGATTTTCTTTGAATAAATTGGCTGGGATAGAAAAAGAAAAACCGCCTAAAACATTGATTTTAAGCGGTTTTGTTGTATTTTGATACAACTTCTGCGGAGAGACAGGGATTCGAACCCTGGGACCCCCTTACGAGGGTCAACGGTTTTCGAGACCGCCCCATTCAACCGCTCTGGCATCTCTCCGTAGAATGAGGTTGCAAAAATAAGAAAAAACCTGGTTCGTTTAAGGCCTCACCTCAGTCGTTCTGCTTAAATAAATTTTCCAGTACTCTGAGTACCTCCTGACGTTCGAAGGGCTTTGCGATGAAATCGTTAAACCCGGCCTGAAGAAAATTGTCACGGTCTTCTTTGCCGGCAAAGCCTGTCACAGCAATGACTGGAAGGTTTTCATTCCCCAGCTGTTGTCTGATCTCATGCATGGCCTGGGTACCGTCCATGCCCTGGCCGAGGTTGATATCCATCAGAACACCATCGATATGTTCACGCAGAGTGACCTCAATCGCCGCTTTGCCTGTCTGAGAGAAAAACAGATTGCAGTATTTTTTAATATATTGCATCAGCAGGTTACTGTTGACCATGTTATCTTCAACGATAAGCACATTGGGCCGTTTTTTTCCCGCCGATTTGGCTTTCTTTTTAGCAGGGATACCTGGTCTTGGAGACGGTGATTCAATCAAAGCAAAAGGCTGAGTCGTTGCAGCAATTTCATCAGAAGGAGACAAAGAATAACTGTAAATACTGCTATTCTCAAACATCTGCATCAACTTATTAGCTGAAGAAAGAATCTGCCCGGCTTTCCATTTCATATCAGGGTCTGTAAGTTCTTCCAGCAAAATTTCCGTAAAACCAAGTATCCCGTTCATCGGAGTACGGAGAGCATGATCGAGTCGGCTCCAGTGGGCAGGAGTAGCATCGGGGCCGGCTTCTAAGGCATTGATCTCTGTTTTGAGAATTTCATCGATCATTTCCCTGACCAATTCTGAAATAGCCGTGGCATCCCGTTTTCCATTGACGGCTTCCAGGAAACCGAACACGGCCTGAACTAATTTCGCGTTTTTATGTTTATCCACGAAGACTCCTATTTGTTAGCTCATTCTTTTTGCGAAGGTATCAGATTTACTAAAAAGAAAACGAATACTTTTTATAGATTTTTGAGTCTTTTTATTAACAGTCTACATAAAATTGAAGGTTGTTGGAAAACAAAAAACCGCCTAAATCATTGATTCTAAGCGGTTTTGTAATTTATTGATTCGTGGGAAGCGGAGAAAGAGGGATTCGAACCCCCGGAGGCTTGCACCTCAACGGTTTTCAAGACCGCCGCAATCGACCGCTCTGCCATTTCTCCGGGAGCAAAAGTAACACATTTTTCTGAAACGGCAAATACCCCACTTGCATTGCAACAGCAACTCATTACCCCGTGCTTGCCCCGTTTTACCGATTATTCTTGCAAAATCGACAGGCTTTCAGTACATTTGTATATTGTTTTGTGGATGAATTTTAAAATGATCTTTATACGTTAGTGTATCACACTATAAACCTGAAGTATATGAAAAAGATTTTATTTCTGATGATCCTGGCCTGCCTTACCCTGGCGCAGTTCTCCGCCCCGGCAAAGAATCTTTGGGCGTATCTTACCTACGCTACGTTCAACTCCCCCGAAGGCCCTTATGTTGAAACTTACCTGAGCATTGCCGGGAACAGCGTGAAATGGATAAAACAAGCTGACGGCAAGTTTAAAGCCACGGTGAATGTTCTGATGACCTTTAAAGAAAAGGATTCCATCAGGGCTTTTAAAAAATATGAACTGAAGAGTAATGAAGTCGCCGATACGTCTAACCTCAACTTTCAGTTTATCGACCAGCAGAGATTCCAGATCGGAAACGGATCCTACAATTTCGAAATCCAGCTGTCAGACAAAAACAAAAATGCCCAGGCTTTGCCTTACACCCAGAATATCGTGGTCGATTTTCCTGCCGGTAAACCATCGATGTCGGGAGTGGAAATGATCAAAAGCTACTCCAAAACAGTCAAACCCACAGCACTGTCGAAAAGCGGCTACGAGCTCATCCCCAATATTTATAACTTTTATAACGATGCCGATGCCAGGCTGGCATTTTATGCAGAGCTATACGACTTAGACAAAGTGGTGCCCCAGGGGAAGATGTTTCTCGTGACCTACTATATTGAATGTTTTGAGAATAATCAGAGGCTGAACGACTTCGCCAAAGCCAAAAAAGAAATTCCCAAAAATATCAATGTCCTGCTTGCCGACATCAATATAAAAGACCTGGCAACCGGCAATTACAACCTGGTAGTTGAAGCCCGGAATGAAACCAATGAGGTGCTGGTATCTAAAAAAGTTTTCTTCCAGAGAACCAATCCAAATGCCACCTACTCTCTTGCACAGCTCGAATCGACTGTAATCCAGGGCACTTTCGCCGAGAAAATCAACAATGCAGATTCACTCAAAGAATATATCAGCTGCGCGTATCCCATCTCAACCGGGTTTGAGAAAAATTTTATCCGCTTTCAGCTACCCAAATCAGATATCCCCACCCTGCAAAAATATTTTTATTCTTTCTGGCAGGAGAGGAATGCAGCCGATCCTGCTAAAGCCTGGCAGGAATACAAGGGACAAGTCAAGATTGCCGAAGCCAACTTTAGCACCAAGATCAAAAGAGGCTTTCAGACCGACCGCGGACGTGTATTCCTTCAGTATGGCCCTCCGAATGCAAGGGAAGGCCATTACGCTGAACCCAATACTTACCCTTACGAGATCTGGCAGTATTATACTCTGAACAACAGTCAGAGGAACAAAAAATTCATTTTCTATTCTCCAGATATGGTCACGGCCGATTTCATTCTCCTGCATTCCGACGCCCTGGGTGAACAGTATGAACCCAGCTGGAGGGTGTTCCTGAGAAACAAAATGATATCGCCTGTCGATATTGGCGAAACCCAGGTTGTGAATGTGTGGGGCGACTACTCTGAAGATGCATGGACCTTACCCACCACCAATCTCTAAAATGCGAGTTGCGGTCGTAATCCTTAACTGGAACGGGAAAAATTTTCTTGAGAAATTCCTTCCGGCATTAATACAGCATATTGAACCTGAAACTGGTGTGATTGTTGCTGACAATGCCTCCACCGACGACTCTATTGAATTCCTTAAAACACATTACCCTCAGATCCGTGTGATCAGCAATCCCGACAACGGAGGGTTTGCCCGGGGATATAATCTTGCATTGAAACAAGTCGAAGCCGAGTATTATGTTTTACTCAACTCCGATATCGAGGTTACTGAAAACTGGATCAGGCCGGTGATCCGGCTCATGGACTCAGATCTTTCAATAGGCGCCTGCCAGCCTAAAATCCGTTCCTATCTCGAGCCTAAGAAGTTCGAATACGCGGGGGCTGCCGGCGGGTTTCTCGACAAATACGGCTATCCTTTCTGCCGCGGCAGGATGTTCCTTGAGATCGAAGAAGATCACGGGCAGTATGACGACGTACACGAGATATTCTGGGCTTCAGGCGCCTGTTTGTTCGTGCGGTCAAAATTGTACCACGAACTGGGCGGCTTTGATGAAGATTTCTTTGCCCATATGGAAGAGATCGATTTCTGCTGGAGAATGAACAATGCAGGGTATAAAATCATGTATTGCCCCGATTCAACCGTGTTCCACATCGGAGGAGGTACTTTACCCAAAATCTCCTGGAGAAAAACCTACCTGAATTTCAGGAATAACTTCTTCCTGCTCTATAAAAACCTGCCCGATTCCTGGCTGGTAAGGGTATTCGCGGTACGGCTTCTGCTGGATGCAATCGCTGCCTTGAAGTTCCTCATACAGGCGGGCTTCAAGGACTTCTGGGCCGTGGCCAGGGCCCATTTCAGTTTTTATACCTCCCTCTCGAAAACCAGGCAAAAAAGAAAATTAATAAAGCAGGGTTCCGTTAGAAATATCTATAAAGGAAGCCTTGTATTCGATTATTTTATACTGCGGAAGAGAAAATTTTCGGAGCTGAAACCGAGCAGGTTTTGGGATTAGGGATTGGGGGTTGGGGATTAGGGATTAGGGATTAGGGGTTAGGGATATAGCAGATTTTCTATAGCCAGCCGGTATGAATCCAGTCCGAAACCGGCGATCACACCCCTCGCAACCGGCGCAATATATGAGACATGCCTGAAAGTTTCCCGCGAATACACGTTCGAAATATGTACTTCGATCACGGGTACTTCGATCGCTTTTACCGCATCCCCTATCGCCACCGAAGTATGTGTGTACCCCCCGGCATTTAATATAATACCGATATATTTTCCATCGGCTTTCTGCAAGGCATCGATAATCTCACCTTCTATATTAGTCTGGAAATATGTTATCCCCGTACCGGGAAATACTGATTTCAGTGTCTTCAGGTAATCTTCGAATTTTTTATTTCCGTAAACTGAAGTTTCCCTCTTCCCCAGAAGATTGAGGTTAGGGCCGTTGATGATGAGGATCTTTTTCATAGGACAAAGATAATAAATGATGAAATGGCGAAATGGTGAAATGGCGAAATTTAATTATCTGCCAACTTTTTATTTTCACCATTTCACCATCTCACCATTTCACCATTTGTCTTATCTTTGCTCAACTTTCCACCAGGGGTGCCTTAATACATGGGCTGAGATCATACCCTCTGAACCTGATCCGGGTAATGCCGGCGTAGGAACAAGAGTATTACATTATAGCTTGCCTCTGTAGTTGGTTAACCGTTTAAATATTTAAACGTATAACTTCTGATGATTATAAAAAACAGAGCAACAAACGCAATCAGGTTTCCGGTCTGTTTAATGGCCGTATTTCTTGCAGCTACTACCGCCTTTTCACAGGTCAAAACTGAACCAGCATCCGGCTTCAGACTCAGGCTGAGCGGGGTCATCAGAGATAAGCAGGACGGCAAAACCCTGGAGGGCGCCAACCTCATCCTCGAAAAAAGCGGCAGGTATGCTGTGAGCGATGGAAACGGCCGCTTTACAATATCCGCTGTAAAAGCCGCTAAGTACACACTCAGAGCCTCATTCATTGGCTATGCAACCCTGAAGACCGACCTTAACCTTCGCTCAGATACAAGCATCACCATGACCATGGAACCTTCGGCTATTCTTGGTGAAGAAGTAAATGTCACAGCCACCCGGGCACAAAACAAATACCCCCTTGCATTCACCACCATTTCATCCAAACAGCTCCAACCGGTTAATCTGGGCAAAGACCTGCCCTATCTGATCCAGAATACGCCTTCGACCGTGGTCACTTCCGATGCAGGGACCGGTATCGGATATACAGGCATCAGCATCCGCGGAACCGATCTCACCCGGATCAACGTGACGCTGAACGGAATTCCTCAGAACGACCCCGAATCCCAGGGTGTATGGTTCGTTGACCTGCCCGACATCGCTTCTTCATCCGACAACATACAGATCCAGCGGGGTGTGGGGACTTCAACCAACGGGGCCGGGGCTTTCGGGGCTTCCATCAACCTGCAGACCACAAAACTGAACCCCGATCCCTACGGTGAACTGAATGTTTCAGGTGGATCGTACAAAACAGTGAAATCTACCCTTGCCTTCGGGACCGGCCTTCTGCATAACGGCCTCAGCCTTGACGGGCGTTTTTCATATATCCATTCCAACGGCTACATCGACCGGGCCTCGTCAAACCTCAGCTCCTGGTACCTCTCGGGCGGGTATTACGGGACCAAAACAACCGTACGGCTGATCCTTTTCTCGGGTAAGGAAAAAACTTACCAGGCCTGGGGAGGAGTACCAAAGGACTCACTGCAGACCAACCGGCGGTTTAATCCCATGGGACTGTATTACAACCAGAACGGCCAGATTGAATATTATCCAAATGAAACCGATAATTATACGCAGACCCATTTTCAGGCAATTTTTTCTCAGCGTCTGATGAAGGGCTGGGACCTGAACCTGGCCGGGTTTTATACCAGGGGTAAGGGTTATTACGAGAGCTATGAACAGGATGCCGCATTTTCGGCTTACGGACTTCCCGACGTGATCCTGGGCGGAGATACGGTTTCGCGTACAAACCTGGTAAACCGGAAAATGCTTAGTAATGGTTACTGCGGATTTACATTCTCCAGTAATTATAAACCCGGTGAACAGCTTAATGTGATCGTGGGTGGCGCCTGGAGCCGGTATTCAGGCAACTCCTTCGGCAAGATCATCTGGGCCCGCTATGCCTCAACCAGCACCAACGAATGGAATTGGTACGATGGCAACGGCCTGAAAACAGATTTCAACATCTATGCAAAAGCAACATACACCCTCTGGAAAAAACTCAGTTTGTTCGCCGACCTGCAGTACCGCTACGTAAACTATAAGCTCAGCGGCACCATCGAAGACCTCAGAACCCTCGACCAGCTTCATATCTTTAATTTTTTCAATCCAAAGCTCGGCCTTACTTTCGCCTTCAGCGACCACCACCAGGCGTATTTTTCGTTCGGTATTGCCAACAGGGAACCCAGCCGCGACAACTATAAGGATGCCGACACCAACCGTATGCCCTTGCCTGAACGTCTATACGATTACGAACTCGGCTACACGGCGAAATACTCATGGTTCACGGCCAATGCAAACCTGTTCTTCATGGATTACCGCAACCAGCTCGTGCTCACCGGCGAAATCAATACCGTGGGTGAAGCCATCATGGTGAACGTGCCTCACTCCTGGCGTCTTGGGATAGAGATATCCGCAGGTATTGATATAATTAAACAACTGCATTTCGACCTGGCCGCGACATTCAGCCAGAACAAAATAAAAGATTTTACGCAATATACCGATGAGTATGATTCGGCATGGAATTTCACCGGGCAGCAATCGGCTTACCTTGGTGAGACCGGGCTGTCGTTCTCGCCTAACATCACATGCAACGGAACGCTTACCTGTAAACCGACTAAAAACCTCAGTGTTTCCTGGAATTCCAGGTATATAGGCATGCAATATATCGACAACACCTCGAACCGCGGCCGATCGCTGAATGCTTATTTTGTGAACGGACTGGGCGCCTCCTGGGCCATTCACCCCCGCTGGATGAAAGAGATTGGGTTCAACCTGACTGTCAACAATATTTTCAGCGCCAAATACGAATCAAATGCCTGGATCTATCCCTACCTGCAGTCCGGAGCTTATCACGAAATGAATGGATATTTTCCCCAGGCCCCGGCAAACGTCCTGTTCGGCATCTACCTCAAAATCTGACATCCCCCATCTGATATCAGATAACAGATGGCAGTTTTCCTTACCTTTGCAGCAAGAATCATGGAAAAAACCATCAGCATAAAAAACAGAAGGGCCTCCTTCGAATATTTCCTTTTGCAGGAATTCACTTCCGGGATCATGCTTACCGGAACGGAGATCAAATCGATACGCGAAGGCAAGGCTTCCATTGCCGATGCATACTGCAGCTTCAGGGGGAATGAGCTGTTTGTGGTCAATATGCATGTTGCAGAATACACTCTTGGCACTATCTACAACCATGAACCCAAACGGGAACGTAAGCTGCTGCTCACAAAACGTGAACTTCATAAACTGCTGGTGAAGGTTAAGGAAAGAGGGCTCACCATCATCGCCACCAATTTATTTATCAATGAAAAAGGCCTGGCCAAGCTAAGCATCGCGCTGGCCAAGGGAAAACATTCCTACGACAAACGCGAGACTCTCAGGCAAAAAGATTTGAAACGCGAAATTGACCGTTCCGGAGATTAAACCAGGTATTTATGAGAAAATTCATCAGACAGTATATTTCGGCAATCATCTTTATTTCCCTGCCGGGGATGATTTTTGCCCAGGAAAACAAGGAAACTAAGAGCGTTGTAGAGTGGCACAGTTTTGCCGACGCGTATAAACTCAATAAAGTGAAACCTAAAAAGATGCTTGTCGATGTATACACCGACTGGTGCGGTTGGTGCAAGAAGATGGATAAAGAAACATTTCAGAACCCCGAAATTGCAAAATACATGCAGAAGCATTTCTATTGTGTGAAGCTGAATGCCGAAACCAAAGACACCATTGTGATCGACACTGTGAAGTTTGTGAATTCGAATCCTACCGGGAGGGGAGGCAACAACCGCCTGGCTGTTGAGTTGCTCAGGGGCAAAATGTCGTATCCCTCGTATGTGTTCATCAATGAGCAAAACCAGCTACTTACCACGGTTCCGGGATATCTTACTGCGGATGATTTTTCTCCCGTCCTTCATTTTTTCGGGGAAGAGGCCTACAAAAACACCAAGTGGGAAGACTACAGGGATGCCTGGATAAAGGCAAATAAAAAGACAGTAAACGCCACTCCAGTCAAGTAAAAAAAAACCGCCCTATAAGGACGGCTTTTTTGAAGGGTGGAAGATGGGGCTTGAACCCACGACCTTCAGATCCACAATCTGACGCTCTAACCAACTGAGCTACGACCACCATTTAATGCTGCAAAAGTACAAAAAACATTTAAATTTGCAAAAAGTCCGGCTTGATTAACCTTTTCAGAAAACGCCCCCCGATTATTTCCGCTTCCCTCACCCGGCTCGCCTGGGGAAGGTTCCGCCGTGAACCGCTTGGGATTGGTTCCCTGATTTTTATTTTACTTGTTTGTATAGCGGCCATTCTGGGATACCTCATCACACCCGACAAAAGCCCTTATGCCAACCAGCAATTCCTTGAGCTCGGCCTGAAAAAACCGGGCTTTAAAGTTGATATGCTCTGTATCCTGAAACCCGGCAGTGCGCCGCCTTCGAACTGGCTGATGACCATGCTGATGGGTGAACAGAGCAGATATACCCCGGTACCTGTAAGCAGTTTCAGCATCAGCCGCGACACCTTGTGCTTCAAACCCTGGTCGGAACCGGGAGCCGTGATTTCAGCCGAAAACAAAATCCCGCTGAAACAAGTCAGGCTGCCTGAACCAAAAACGTTCTGGCTGGGTACCGATCGTTTTGGCAGGGATTATCTGAGTGAACTTATCATCGGGGCCAGAGTAAGCCTTTCGGTAGGCCTTATTTCTGTTTTTATTTCACTGCTGATAGGCGTTACCCTGGGATCCATCGCGGGGTATTACAGGGGTTGGGCCGACAACCTGATCATGTGGTTTATTAATGTGGTTTGGTCTATTCCCACTCTGCTTCTGGTCATCGCGATCAGCTTCGCGCTGGGCAAAGGCTTCTGGCAGGTTTTTATTGCCGTGGGCCTCACCATGTGGGTGGATGTGGCCCGAATGGTGAGGGGTCAGGTGATGAGCCTGAGGGAGAAGGAATTTGTTGAAGCCGGTCATGCGCTTGGATTTTCCGACTCGAGGATCATCATAAAACATATTCTGCCCAATGTGATGGCCCCTGTGATCGTGATATCCGCAGCAAATTTTGCATCGGCTATTCTGCTTGAAGCCGGACTGAGTTTCCTGGGGCTGGGGGTACAACCCCCGGTGCCTTCATGGGGTTCGATGATCAAGGAAAATTACGGCTATATTATCCTCGATTATGCCTACCTCGCAATCCTCCCTGGTGTTGCTATCATGCTTCTGGTACTGGCATTCATGCTGATGGGGAATTCCCTGAGAGACGCCCTGGATGTGAGAACCCGCGAATGATCAGATGAAACCCGCATTGATCAGATGGGACCCAGAATGATCAACCCGGCCGGTATTCCATATTACCGCAGGGGCTTGTTTTTCCCTGACTGCAAAAGCCTTTGCCGAGAAAATATTTTATCGAAAAATATATATCGATCCCGGTGAAGTCATTAAAGTCAAAAAATCCTCCAAGTTTATCGCAACCAATCGTAAATCCGTACACTCTCACCGCAAGACCTACCCTTGGCAGATACCAGTCGTATAACGAGATGGGCAGGCTCACTTCCAGCCATCGAGATTCGTACCTTGGGGTGAGAGTCAACTCGGCAGGCCGGTATACTGTGGCATTGGCAAAGGAAACCGGATAGATAAGGCTTGCATTGACATAGGTATACTTTGTAAGATGATAATCAAACTGAACACTCAGGGCCGATGGCAGCCAGAGGGTGAACTTATCTGAGACCCTGGCTGAATTTGTATCACCATAGAATTTATAACTGATAGTATCAATAAACTGGTCTATACTCCTGAATTTAATCCTGTTCACCTGGTCCCAGTAAGACGAACGGTTGTCGATCGCCAGCTTCTGAGCGTTGCTGTTGAATCGTATTCCTCCAACATCTATCAGCGAAACACCAACACGGTAAAAATAGTCTTCATACCTCTGGGCACAGGGTTTTGTAAAATACTGTTCCTGATGTGGCTTTTCAAGCCGGGTATAGGTTACACCGAAATCAAATCCGAACCCTCCTCCCCTGAAAGCAGTTGCGCCTGAGACCTGATTGGTCTGGTAATCAAGCGGCATCGACATACCCATTTCAGCATCCATGTTTTTTATACTTAAAGTGGAATCGTCAATCACAGTGTAATTCATGTTTTTAGCTTTTACATATAAGCCTGCATAGCCAAACAGCCGTCGTACCGAAACCCCCGCGTCGAGCCGGTTAAAGCCCCGGCCAATTATTTCATACGCATACGACAACCCGATCTCAGCCCATGCCATCTGTGTAAGACTGAAGGGACGGTTATCCTGATAGTTTATCTTTTGCTGGGGTCTGTAGTTCAAACCGAGGTAGATGAAATTGGCCAGTTCATAAGGAATTTTATGGGCAGAAACAACATTTCTGATAGCGGTAGTCACTGCAAAAGCATGCTTACCCCAGACCAGCATGGCGCCCGGACCGTTTACCCTTACATTCACAAAGGCGCTCTTAGGTCTTTTATTGTCGAAGGTGTAAAAAATACGCGACTCCGTGCCAAACCCTTCCGAATGAGTAGGCCATTCATAGCCGATCTGAAAAAAATGAGAAAATTTATAGTCGGCGCCTTCCTGATAGAGCATATTGTTCTGAACGAAAACCCCCACGCCCACCAAATGGATTTCGAGCCAGTTCTTTGAACTTAACATGGCACTGGGATTGACCTGAATACTGTTCACCCCGGCATAATTACTCATGATCAGACCGTTCATCGACTGACCTCTTGACAGGTCCGGCAAAGAAGCAATAAACAGTACAGATAACATATAATTAAATATTCTCATGGCTTGTTATATGACTTGAAACAGGCGGTGAGGGTTGCCCTGTATTCTGAATAAAGCCCAGGGAAAAGGATTTGCATATATGATAAACGCTGAAAAGGAAAAAATTAGTACCTTTGCAGGCCTAAATTAATACCATTATATGCGGATGTGGCGTAATTGGTAGCCGCGCAAGACTTAGGATCTTGTGCCTTACGGCGTGGGGGTTCGAGTCCCTTCATCCGCACCAGACAACCGGCCTGAAATGATTTATTGTAAGGCTTAAAAACAGAAACAAAAACAGAACAGAGATTCATGAATGTATCAAGAGAGAACACCGCTGAACTAACCGCGACCATCAGGATAGAGGTCAAACCTGAAGACTATACCGAACAGGTTAACAAAGTGATTAAAGATTACCAGAAAAAAGCAAACATACCGGGTTTCCGTCCGGGGCATGTGCCATCGGGTCTGGTTCGTAAAATGTATGGGAAAGCAGTATTGGCAGAGGAAGTGAACAAACTGATCTCCGATTCACTCACAAATTACGTGAGGGAACAAGAGCTGAACCTGCTGGGAAACCCCATCCCTAACCAGGAAAAAAATTCTGCCATCGACTTTGAAACCCATACCAGTTTTGAATTCTTTTTCGATATCGGTTTTGCCCCTGTATTCAAGGTTCCCCTTGGCCCCGAGACTGAAGTGGAAGATCTGGAGATCGTGGTAGATGACAGTATGATCGACAAGTACGTTGATGAATCGCGAAACCGTTTCGGTACAACCATTGAAACTGTGGTCACACCTGCCGAAATGACCATCGAATTTTTTAATATGGTTTATCCCGGCGAAACCATTCAAACCGGGGAGCAGTTCAGGGAAAGGATCAGAACAGATGCTTCAAATAGTTTTAAGCAGGAGAGCGATAAAATATTTTTCAACAAAGCGATAGATACCCTGGTTAAAAATACCAGTTTTGACCTTCCCGACACTTTCCTGAAACGCTGGCTGCTTGAATACAATGAGGGTAAGTTCACCGCCGAACAGATAGAAACAGATTATGATGCGTTCAGGGAGTCAATGAAATGGCAGCTTATCGAAAGCCACATCATCAAAGAAAACAACATCAAAGTAACGGATGAAGAAATAAGGGATTACATGAAAAATGTCATGCTGCGCAGGGTTGGCATGGAATTTGCTGATCCCGAAATGGAGAAGAAATACGACTCTATCGTCGACGCCTTTATGCAAAACAAGGAACAAGTACAAAGAATCAACGACCAGTTATACAATGCCAGAATGATGGACCTTTTCAAAACCATGCTGAATGTGGTGAAAAAGGAAATTCCATACGACGAATTTGTAGCCATCGCCTCGAAAACACATGAACACCACGACCACGAACATTAAATGGTGAAATGGTGAAATGGTGAAATGGTGAAATGGTGAAATTAAATGGTGAAATCAATCAGTAAATCAGTAAATCAGTCATGGACGAATTTTCAAAATACGCTATCCGGCACAGGGGCATCAGCGGTCTGAGCCTCGAGAAATATAAAAGTATTTCGGCGAACTATATCTCCCCCACTATCATAGAAGAACGGCAGCTCAACATCGCCACGATGGATGTGTTCAGCCGTCTGATGATGGACAGGATCATTTTTCTGGGAGTTCCCATCGACGATTATGTAGCCAATATTATTCAGGCTCAGCTATTGTTCCTCGAATCGGTAGATTCACATAAGGATATCCAGATTTACCTGAATACTCCCGGCGGATCTGTTTACGCGGGCCTTGGCATTTACGACACCATGCAGTACATCAATCCCAATGTAGCTACCATTTGTACCGGAATGGCAGCATCCATGGGAGCTATACTTCTGTGTGCAGGTGAAAAAGGTAAACGTACGGCCCTGAAACATTCACGCATCCTGATCCATCAGCCGATGGGTAGCGCCGAAGGGCAGGCATCGGATATTGAGATCACCACCCGGGAGATCCAGAAGCTAAAAAAAGAACTTTACGAGATCATCATGCTCCATTCAGGCAAGCCATACAAGAAGATACTCAAAGATGCCGACAGGGATTACTGGATGACGGCCATGGAAGCCAAAGAGTATGGCATGATCGACGAGGTTCTGGTGAAGTCAAAGAAAGAAGTACAATAATGGCAAAGTCTGAAGAACATTGTACTTTCTGCGGAAGACCGAAACGCGAGGTCAAGATACTGATCGCCGGGCTTGAAGGGCATATCTGTGAGAATTGTATTCAGCAGGCCCAGACTATTCTAATCGAGCAAACCGCATCGAAGTCATCAAAAAATTTCCAGGAATACACTCTGCTTAAGCCCCATGAGATCAAGCGTTATCTCGATCAGTACGTGATTGGGCAGGAAGAAGCCAAACGTGTGATCTCGGTTGCCGTTTACAATCACTACAAACGGATCCGTCACGCGAAAGAAGCCAAGGATGATGATGTAGAGATAGAAAAATCAAATATCATTATTGTCGGTGAAACCGGCACCGGAAAAACCCTTCTGGCCCGAAGTATTGCAAAAATGCTCAATGTGCCATTCTGTATTGCTGATGCCACGGCCCTCACCGAAGCCGGTTACGTGGGTGAAGATGTGGAAAGTATACTGGCCAGGCTGCTGCAGGTAGCAGACTATAATATTGAAGCGGCCGAAAGAGGCATCGTCTTTATTGATGAGATCGATAAGATTGCACGTAAAAGCGATAATCCTTCCATCACCAGAGATGTTTCGGGGGAAGGCGTTCAGCAGGCCCTTCTGAAAATGCTGGAAGGCTCGGTGGTGAACGTGCCGCCCCAGGGAGGGCGTAAACACCCTGAACAGCGTATGCTCCAGATCAATACCCAGAATATTCTGTTCATCACCGGAGGGGCTTTTAACGGCATCGACAAAAAGATTGCGAACCGTTTACAGACCAACCGTATAGGATATAAGACAGACCGGAAAAGAGAAGAAATCGATAAAGATAATATCCTTCAATATATCTCGCCTGTCGACCTTAAAGCCTACGGACTTATACCCGAACTGGTTGGCAGGATGCCTATCGTCACTTTCATGCATGCCCTCGACAGCGCCACCCTCAAACGGATTCTCACGGAACCGAAAAATTCGCTTGTGAAGCAGTTTACAAGGCTTTTCGAAATTGACAACATAAAACTCAGCTTCGATGAAGAAGCGCTCGATTTCATAGTCGACAAATCCGTTGAGTTCAAACTCGGCGCCAGAGGGCTCAGAGCGATCCTCGAAGGGATCATGAATGATGCCATGTTTGAGCTTCCTTCCAAAGCCAACGTAAAAAGCCTGAAAGTGAATCGTGCTTTTGTTGAAGCTAAATTCAATAAAACAAGTTTATCGAGGCTCAAAGTCGCCTGATACTAAACGGCTCTTCTCATCGTTATTTTAAGGGTGTAAGCACGGGCTATTCTGATGAGGATTTTTTTACTCTCTTCTATACTTCTTTGTTCCCTGGGTCTGTCCCTTTTTTCACAGGATACAACCCGGATTGCTTTACCGGTAAAGATCGTTCTTGGAGACACCCTGCCCGCCATAGACCTGAACGGAGTAGTTATTTTGCCTCCCGGAAGGTACGACTACCATAATGAAGCCGCACGTTTCGACCGGCTCACATACAACATCCGTATCGTGTATCCCTACGCCAGGCTGGCCGGAATAAAACTGAAACAGATCAAGTCAGTGCTCGACACCATGACCAATGAGAAGCGAAGGAGAGCCTTCCTCCGGAAATCAGAAAAAGAACTGGATGCCCAGTTCGGCAACCAACTCCGCGACATGACTTATTCCCAGGGAAAAATACTGATCAAACTCATTTACAGGGAAACCGGCTCATCTACCTTTGCCATCGTGAAAGAGCTGAAGGGAGGATTCAACGCGTTTTTCTGGCAAACTCTGGCCCGGCTTTTCGGCTATGACCTGAAAACCCTGTACGACCCGAAAGGGAGCGACGAACCTATTGAAAGGATAGTAAAAATGATCAATGCCGGAGCTATCTGAATAAGCATTAAATTTACAGCCTGCTGCGAATATGAAATTATCGGTTGTCATCGTCAATTATAATGTAAGGTACTTCCTCGAGCAATGTCTGCATTCAGTGCAGAATGCCTGCAAGGACCTTGATGCCGAAGTTTTTGTGGTTGACAACAGTTCCGTTGATGGCTCGGTGAAGATGGTGAGGGACAAATTCCCGGAAGTGATACTGATCGAGAACAAGGAGAACCTGGGTTTTTCAACGGCCAACAACCAGGCAATGAAAATTGCCCGGGGAGAATATATCCTGCTGCTGAACCCCGACACCCTGGTTGAAGATGATACTCTCAGAAAGGTGGTTTCGTTTATGGATGAACATGCCGATGCCGGTGGTCTTGGCGTTAAAATGATCGACGGAAAAGGCAAATTCCTTCCCGAATCCAAACGAGCCCTGCCTACTCCCCTGGTCTCATTTTATAAGATCTTCGGATTGTCATCCCTGTTTCCAAGATCAAGAATATTCAGCCAGTATCATCTGGGGTACCTCGACAAAGATAAAGTTCACGAGATCGATGTTTTAGCCGGTGCTTTTATGCTGCTGCGGAAAAAAGTCCTCGATGAAATCGGCCTGCTCGACGAATCATTTTTTATGTATGGCGAAGACATCGACCTGAGTTACAGGATAAGCAAGGCAGGATATAAAAACTATTATTATCCCGGAACCCGTATCATTCACTACAAAGGCGAAAGCACCAAAAAAGGCAGTCTCAACTACGTGTTCATGTTTTATACCGCCATGATCATCTTTGCCCGGAAACATTTTTCAAAAGAAAATGCCCGGTCCTTTTCGATCATGATCCACTCGGCAATCTACCTGCGCGCCTTTTTTTCTATCCTCACGCGTTTTGCCAGCCGCGTTTTCCTCCCTCTTATCGATGCGCTGATGATCTTTGCCGGAATGCTCTTTATGACTTCCTCCTGGGAGAAGAATTTTATCTTCCCGCAGGGCGGCCACTACCCGCCCGAATTCCTGCAGATCGCCGTGCCCGTGTATATCGCTATCTGGCTTATCAGCGTTTATGTTAGCGGCGGATATGACCGCCCGATAACGCTGAGAAAGGTAGTTCAGGGTATGCTCGCGGGTACTCTCCTGGTTCTGCTGTTATACAGCCTTCTGAGTGAAAACTATCGGTTCTCAAGAGCACTTATCCTCTTCGGCGCAATCTGGGGTTTACTGGTCATGCTTTCGGTGAGAGTACTGCTGAGTTATTTAAAAATCAATGGCTACCAGCTGAGCACCAGCAAAAACAAAAAATTCGTAATTATAGGCGAAAAAGAAGAATCTGAACGGGTTGCAGACCTGCTGCAGAAAGCCGGCATGAACCCGGCCTTCGTGGGACTAGTGTCATACCGCCAGCATAAAGGCAGTCTGAACGGGTTTATAGGCGATCTTGATCAGATCAAGGATATCATCATCATACATAAAATAGATGAAGTGATTTTCTGTGCCAAAGATGTTCCCGCACAAGTGATTATCGATAAAATGTCGGATCTGAAAGATGCCCAGGTCGATTATAAAATAGCGCCTCCCGAAAGCCTTTCCATCATCGGAAGCAATTCAATAAATACTTCGGGCGACCTGTATGTTGTCGACATCAACGCCATCACGAAAAAATCAAACCTCAGGAGCAAGCGGGTATTCGACCTGGCTGCCGGGCTTGTCATAGTATTGCTTTACCCCTTGTTCATATTCATCGTTAAAAAACCAATCGGCCTTGCCAGAAATATAACTCTTGTGCTGTTTGCACGGAAGTCTTGGGTTGGCTATACCCCCGTGAGCGGGAGCCATGTACAGCATGTTCCCCTGATAAAAAAAGGTGTGCTTAACCCCATGGATGCCCTCAAATCAAAGAAAATCACCGAAGAAGACAAAAACAGGCTTAATATTCTGTATGCACGCGACTATCACCTTACCAACGATATCAATGTGGTCGTTAAAGGATTCAGGAACCTGGGCCGGACCTGATTTTTTATTTTGAATGATTTTAAATAATAATATTAATCCGTAGCTTTGCATAACAATAAATAAATCATATGGCGGATGTGGAAGTTGTTGTTCCAAGGTTAGGTGAGAGTGTGATCGAGGTCACTATCACCAGATGGCTTAAGAACGAAGGGGACCAGGTTGAAGCCGAGGAAGCCCTGGTTGAAATTGCGACAGATAAAGTTGATTCGGAGATCGTTTCAACGGCAGGCGGCAAACTTGTTAAAAAGATATTTAATGAAGGCGATGTGGTTGCCGTGGGCAAGGCATTTGCTGTTATCGGGACAGCCCTTGAAACGTCGGTCACCCCGGCAACAAAAGCCATGCCTGTTTTAGCAGTGGCCGCGGAAGAGCTTAAGCCGGGAGTAAAAACGCTTAAAGCGGCCGCGGAAGCGCTTAAGCCGGAAGTGATAGCCCACAAGCCGGTGGAGGCTCAAGGCGCAGTACATAGCGAAGAAGCCCCCGCCGGATCGCGGTATTATTCACCCCTGGTTAGAAGTATTGCCAGGCAGGAAGGCATCTCGGTAAAAGAGCTTGATTCGGTTTCTGCAAGCGGTTCAGAAGACCGGCTTACAAAACAGGATCTGCTCGAATATCTGGCCCGGAGAAACCGCGGGGAAGCTCCACAGGCAATACCTTCGGCAGCGCCGGCAAAACCCGTTCCGGTGATCCCTGTATTTACGCCTGGCGAAGACCGGATCGTGGAGATGGACAGGGTTCGTCAGCTTATTGCAGGCCATATGGTACGGTCGGTACAGACCTCTCCTCATGTAACTTCCTTCATCGAGATCGATATGAGCCGGATCGTTGGATGGAGGGAGAAGAACAAAGACAGTTTCCAGAAAAAATACGGGGAAAAGCTCACCTTCACCCCCATTTTCATTGAAGCCATAGCCAAAGCGGTAAGAGATTTTCCCATGGTAAATGTTTCGGTCGACGGCGTGAAGATCCTTGTTCATTCAAAAGTGAACGTTGGTATGGCCGTAGCGCTTCCCAGCGGGAACCTGATTGTGCCGGTGGTCAGAAACGCCGGGAATATGAACCTTCTGGGTATTGCAAAATCGGTAAACGACCTTGCCGCCAGGGCCAGAGTCAATAAACTTGTACCTGATGAGATATCAGGGGGCACTATATCACTTACCAACCTGGGTTCGTTTGGTACACTCATGGGAACGCCCATCATTAACCAACCCCAAACAGCCATCATTGCTGTAGGCGCCATTAAAAAACGTGTGGTCGTGATTGAAACGGCCGAAGGCGACATGATTGCCATCAGGCCCATGATGATCGGCTCTGTAACCTTTGACCACAGGGTTATCGACGGTGGTCTGGGCGGACAGTTTCTAAACAGGCTTGCACACTACCTTGAACAATTTGATAACACACAGACCATCTGATTATGGAATTAAACCTGAACCGCCCTATTGTGTTCCTCGACCTGGAAACCACAGGGATCAAAGTTGCCACGGACCGTATCGTGGAATTATGCCTTCTGAGAGTTAACCCCGACGGCTCGAAAAAAATCAAGACCATGCGCATCAACCCGGGGATTCCAATTCCCGCCGAGTCTTCAGAAATTCACGGCATCAGGGATGAAGATGTAAAGGATTGCCCCAGATTTGCCCAGGTTGCCCACGAACTGATAGAGTTTATGGAAGGCAGCGACATTGCCGGTTATAACTCAAATCATTTCGACATCCCACTCATCGTGGAAGAGTTTCTGAGAGCCGGACTTGATCTGGAGCTGAAAGGACGCAGGTTTGTCGACATCCAGAACATCTTCCATAAGATGGAACCCAGGACCCTGAGCGCGGCGTATAAGTTTTACTGCAAGAAGGACCTTGAGATGGCGCATAGCGCCGAAGCCGACACCGTGGCCACTTACGAGATTCTGAAAGCCCAGCTCGACCGTTACAGCGAGACCGAGTTCAAGGATAAGAAAGGGGTGATTACGAAGCCGGTGGTAAACGACATCAAGGCCCTAAGCGATTTCAGCTTCAGCAACCGCGCTGCTGACCTGATAGGCCATGTGATCTATAATGATAAGAATGCTGAAGTGTTCAATTTTGGCAAGCATAAAGGCAAAGCCGTGAGCGATGTGTTCAGAGACGAACCTTCGTATTACGACTGGATCATGAAAAGCGAATTCCCGCTGTCGACCAAAAAAGTGGTAACCGCCATAAAGCTTCGCGGGTTTAATAAAGAATCGGTTAAGACACAGCTATTCTGAAGATCTTATGAAAATCATCTGCATCGGACGCAATTATGTTGATCATATAAGGGAACTCAACAACGCGGTTCCGGGAGAGCCTGTTTTTTTCCTGAAACCCGACACGGCCCTTCTCATCAGGAACCGTCCCTTTTATTACCCTTCCTTTTCAACCGATATACAGTACGAGCTTGAGCTGGTGCTTAAGATCAACAAGGTGGGGAAGCATATCCAGAAGCAGTTCGCAATGACATACTGCGACGAAATCGGTCTGGGTCTTGATATGACCGCCAGGGACCTGCAGGAAAATGCTAAAAAGAAGTCACTCCCCTGGGCCGCGGCCAAAGGCTTTGACCAGTCGGCCCCGATCAGCCGGTTTTTTCCCCTGAGCAGGTTCAGCGATACAAGAAACATCAGTTTTCACCTCGACCTGAACGGCAGCACGGTTCAGAAAGGAAATTCTTCGCTGATGATATACTCCTTTGAAGATATTATCTCGTATGTTTCCCGTTTTATGACTTTGCGCACAGGCGACCTTATTTATACAGGAACACCGGCCGGCGTGGGGCCCGTTAAGATCGGGGATGTGCTTGAGGGCTGGCTTGAAGAGGAAAAAATTCTGAAGTGCGGGATAAAATAGTCACGGCGCTGTTTACCTGAACACTATTTCTTTGATCAGTTCCCTTTCGGCGGCTTTATTCAGCAGCGTAAGCAAAGATTCCTTTCTGTAAAGCAACTCCTGTCGCAGGGCCGATGAATCGACCGTTACATACAGCACATGATTTTTTACCGAGAGTTTTCCGGTATGAGCTGCGATCAAAGGTCCCACCGTCTTTCCCCAGTTTTCGATGATCCGGGTTTCCCCGATATGATCTTCGAGCTTGTATTTTTTAAGAAGTTCCTGCACTACATCCCGAAGAGGGCGGTCGTTGGACCTCATACAGTTTCTTTTAAAGGAAGGCTGAAAAATCTGTGATCTATATCCATGGCATCGAAAATGCGCCGTATCCTGTTTTCGCTTGTATCGGTGATAAACACCTGTCCGAAATTATGATTGCTTACCAGGCTTATAAGCTGCTGCACTCTCTCATCGTCGAGTTTATCAAACACATCGTCGAGCAGTAAAATCGGCTTATACCCTTTGATATTCCGGGTATAATCGAATTGGGCAAGTTTTATGGCGACCACGAACGACTTCTGCTGGCCCTGGGAACCGAATTTCTTCACCTGGAAACCTCCCAGGCTGAACTCCATATCATCCTTATGGATCCCTACCGTAGAGAACTGCGCCGACCTGTCGCGGGGCAGACATTCCCTGATGAGTGCCTCCATGTCTCCTTTGCAAAGCTGGGAATCGTAATCTATGTTTACCTTTTCGATACCCCCGCTGAGGTATGTATAGTAATGCTGAAAAATCGGGATGAACGATTCCAGGAACTGACTACGCTTTTCGAACAGAAGCCGGCCCAGCCTGATCATCTGCACATCCCAGATCTCAAGCTGGGAGGCATCGAAAAAATTCCGTTCGGCAAAGAGTTTCAGAAGGGCATTTCTTTGAATCAGAACCTTGTTATACTGAATAAGGTCATCGAGATATAATTTGTCGAACTGTGAGATCACGCTGTCGATATACCGGCGTCTTACCTCCGAGCCTTCATTGATCAGGTCTCTGTCGTATGGCGAGATCATCACCAGCGGAAAATTCCCGATATGGTCGGCAAGGCGCTCATATTCTTTTTTATTCAGAAGGAAACGTTTGCGCTGGTTCCTTTTCTGAATGCACTGCACCAGTTCAGAGCTGTCGTCCTTGCGTCTGAAGCTGCCATTAATAACAAAAAAATCCTGGCTATGCCGTATGTTCTGTGTATCGGCGGGATTAAAAAAACTTTTACAGAACGAGAGATAATGGATGGCATCGAGGAGATTGGTCTTGCCTACCCCGTTATTTCCCGTGAAGCAATTGATCTTGTCGGAAAAGACCAGATCGGCCTGCCCGTAATTCTTGAAATCGGTGAGTGAAAGTTTATGAAGAAACATCTCCTGAAAATAAGAACCCCAAAGATACGATTCCTTATTTCTTTTTTGTGAATTCCGAAAGATTAACCCCCAGTGTGAAATAGTTTGGGTTATGACCGCCGGCCTGCAAACTGGCGCGGGTATAGCTGATGTTGAACATTTTTATCCTCAGTCCGAAACCCAGCGAAAAACCCGCGAGCCCTGCTTTCCCGTATAGCTTCATCTCCTGCCTGTCGCGGTAGTTGTAGCCCAGGCGTATGGCAAATATCTTCGCAATAGTGATCTCGGCGCCAAGCACTATATGCCGCATGGCATTATCGGCAAACTTGCTGATGCCCGATTTGGTCTGTACCTGACCGGTGATAGGATCGGCCTGGTTGGCCGGATTATTCGGGTCGGAATACGCCAGATCCCATTTCTGAAGGTCGGTAAGCAGCTGATAGAAACGAAGAGGAATATGCTTGAATTTCTCGCTCAGGCCGATCTGGATCTGAAACGGCAGAGGTTCATGATTGCCAACCGTATAGGGAATGATCTGATAGCCGATGTTCCTGAAGATAAGCGAAGCATTGAATACCTCGTCGGTTGAGGTGTAAGTGCCGGCCACATCCACGGCGATGCCCAACGAACGGTATGTGTCGAGTGAAGAGTAGATGATTTTCGCATTGGCTCCTATGTTGAAATTCCTGCTCAGAGGCCTGCCCCACCCTATGTTCAGGGCATATTCAGAAGCTGAGAAAGTACCGGTTATCGTACCGCTGGCATCCGCCCGGGTAAAACTGCCATAGGAAACAAACTGCAATGCAGCCGCGAAATTACCGGCTTTATTGAAGGAATGTGCAAACATTACATAGCCATAATTAGCAGCCATGTAGTTGACGAAACTGAAAGCCAGGGAATTGTTCATCTCGGGAGTAATGACCGAAGGATTCGCGAGGGCTACAGTAATATCGTTATCGCGTACGGGCAGAAAATTCCCCCCAATGGAAGCAACCCTTGCCGAATTGGTGAGGTTAAGAAATTCATAGGTACCGGAGTTCCCGCTTTGAGCAAATAACGCGGCTGGTGCATCTGCAAATAAAAGAGCGGAAACAAACAATAGGCGTATAAGACGGTGCACGTTGATAATTTGATTTGCTTTAAAACGGAAAACAGGATAAAATATTTTATTCAGCCAAAGAAACTATTGTATAAGTCCACGGCCCGACTTTTTTATCAGGTCCTGTTCTTTCAGATCGGTCAGCAGTTTGTCAAGGATACCGTTGATGAACTGTTTTGACTTCTGTGTACTGAAATGCTTTGAGATCTCGATGTATTCATTAATGGTCACCTTGACTGGTATCTGCGGAAAATGAAGCATTTCGGTAAGCGCCATCTTCAGTATGATCACATCGGTAAGGGCAATCCTGTCCAGCTCCCAGTTTTTCGACCTTGAGCTGATCAATTGCCCGTATTCTTCACTGTGCAGAACAGTGTTTCGGAACAACTCAGTAATAAACCTGATGCTTTCGGCTTCGTCATCTTCACTGTCTTTAGTGAAAAGAGAAGAAATATCCTCTTTTTCCGAAAAATTCTCAGGCAACAGCATCAGCGATTTAATGGCATAGCCTGATGCCACATCAAAGTCATCGAGCCAGTGGATGCTTTTTTCTTCGCAGAAAGAATTCAGATCAGCATTATTGGCCACATTTTTTCTGAAAAATTTTATCAGGAAATTACGGTCCTCTTCAAAGGAGTCCACCCCGGAATTCAGATATACCTGAAGCTCTTTAGAGCCCTTCATTTTCATATATGTCTTTCTTACCAGTTCCTGTTCTTCGGTCCAGGAGATACCCCAGCGTTCGATTTGCTTCTGCAGGGGAAGGTTGGCAAGCAATATTTTAAGCAAGCGGTTGTTTAAAAGTTTATGACTGGGATTAAGCTCTTCCGCAGTAGGATAAAATTTTGTCTTTGACTCCTCCATCCTGTACTCATAGAAATGCATCAGTTCGAATAGAAATGAGTACTGCAGGCATAGCAGCTGGTATACCATCTCAATGCTTTTCAGCAGGTTTTTTCCGGCCATTTCGATGCGCGTCTCACCTCCCTGAAAAAAAGAATATAAAGCCTGTAGAGCTTTTACCCTGTAATGTCGTCGTCCCAGCATTTTGTTTGAATTCTCTGTCTTGTTTCAGAATCGTTTACAAAGCTATAGAAAGAACCCCATAGTTTTCAAATATTATTTTTATTTTTGCGTTTACTCAATATCGTGAAAACCTAATAAAACAACAGTTTACAATGGAAGATACTGAAAATAAAGGGAAAGAGAGAGAGGAGATCTTCTCGAGGGCAATCAGGGCCGGAAAGCGAACTTATTTTTTCGATGTAAAGAACACTGCCGAGGGCGAGGCTTATCTTACGATCACTGAAAGCAAACGCAAGCTCGATGAAGAGGGAAAGTTTTTTTACGAAAAGCACAAACTCTTTTTGTACAGGGAAGACTTTGAAAAATTTCGCAACGGGTTTGAGGACGCGGTAGAGTTTATCCAGACCGGCAAGGTCCCTGAGCGCCTTGAACCACAGCCAGGCACGGAGTCTTAAAACTTATTAACATCGCCTTAGCACAAGGCATTAAACGCTAAATTTGCCGACTGAATAAAACCATTATGGGGAAAGTCATTGCTATTGCAAATCAGAAGGGAGGCGTGGGCAAAACCACTACGGCAATCAATCTTGCCGCGGGGCTTGCCGTGCTGGAGAACAGAACGCTTCTAATCGATGCTGATCCCCAGTCGAATGCCACTTCGGGTGTTGGTTTCGATCCTCGCAGTATAGAAAACAGCATTTACGAATGTATCATAGACCATGTTGATCCCTTATCGATTATTCTGAAATGTACTACTCCATTTCTCGACCTGCTTCCTTCGCATATCGATCTGGTCGGAGCCGAGATTGAGATGATACAGATGCCGAACCGCGAGAAGGTGATGAAGGGGGTGATTGAAAAGCTGCGGTCGGCTTATGACTACATCATTATTGACTGTTCTCCATCGCTTGGCCTGATCACGGTAAACGCCCTCACGGCAGCCGATTCGGTGATCATCCCGGTTCAGTGTGAATATTTCGCCCTGGAAGGTCTGGGCAAGCTCCTCAATACCATTAAGATTGTACAGGCCCGCCTCAACCCGGCCCTGGATATTGAAGGTATTCTTCTGACCATGTACGACAACCGGCTGAATCTGTCGAAACAGGTCGTTGAAGAAGTTCAGACCCATTTCCAGCAGATGGTGTTTCATACTATTATCAACAGGAACACCAAGCTGGGTGAAGCGCCGAGTTTCGGTCAGACGATTATGATGCACGACATCAACAGCACCGGCGCCATCAATTACCTGAACCTGGCCCGCGAGATTTTGCAGAACAACAAAAAGCCCGTTAACGATACGACAGAACAGGTTTTAAGCCAGTAAGATGCAGGGAAAAAAGAAAGCATTGGGAAGAGGTCTGAGCGCTTTGCTCGAGGGCGGCATTTCAGAACTCGCGGGCGATGAGTTGCCGGCCATGCACTCAAATCATATGATAATGGCTATTGGACTCGACCAGATCGAGGCCAATCCGTTCCAGCCCAGGTCGCAGTTTGAGGAAAAAGAACTTTCAGAGCTGGCTGTCTCAATCCAGGAACAGGGTATTATACAGCCGGTCACGGTACGGAAGACAGGCCCCGACCGGTATCAGCTGATCACAGGAGAAAGAAGATACCGTGCCGCCAGGATTGCAGGTCTCACTGAGATCCCTGCATTTATAAGGCTCGCCAACGACGAGCAGATGCTCGAGATGGCCATCGTTGAGAACATCCAGAGGATGGATCTGAACCCCCTCGAGGTTGCCTTGAGTTTTCAGAGGCTTATCGAAGAATGCCGGATACGGCAGGAAGACCTGGGCCAGAAAGTGGGTAAAGACCGTTCCACCGTCTCCAACTATATCCGCCTGCTCAAATTACCCGTTGAAATTCAGGTGGCTGTAAGGGATGGCATCATCAGCATGGGCCATGCCAGGGCCCTCGTCACCATCGAAGACGAGAAACAGCAATTACAGCTTCTTCAGAAGATCCTTGAACGGAAACTATCGGTACGCCAGGTGGAAGACCTGGTAAGGGACTACCTAAGGCCAGCCAAACCCAGCGTACGCCCGGGGCCCAAACTACTCCCCTATCATTATCAGAAAGCCAAAGACACAATCAGCGGCAAGCTGCAGTCGGAAGTCGAGATACACCTGCAGCGTAAAGGCAAGGGCAGTATCCTTATCCACTTTAATTCAGAGGAAGAGTTTGACATTTTATTATCCAAAATGAACCCTGAATGAGATTCCTGATGCTGGCCGTTACCTTATCGTGGCTTGCCGTTTTACCGTTTAAAACGGTCCAGGCACAAACCGACAGCATACCCAGAGATAAACCCGATTCAACCCTCGAGAAGGAACATTCTGCTACCAAAGCCTCTATTATGTCGCTATGCCTTCCCGGCCTCGGACAGATCTACAATCACAAAGTATGGAAAGTACCTATCATATATGCGGGCTTCGGAGTGATGGCCTATCTTATTGTATTCAACACCAATTACTACCTCGATTACCGATGCGCATATATTGAAAATGTTAACGGTGCTAAAAACGGGAACTATGCCTACCTGGCGAACAGGTATAGCGCCACTGAACTGGCATCGGCAAGGGAATTTTACCGGCGTAACCTCGAGATCAGTGTGCTTGTAAGCGTGCTGTGGTATGCGTTGAATATTCTCGATGCCACCGTTGATGCTCATCTTTACAGTTTCAATATCAACAGGACCCTGAGCATGAAAATCGGGCCTTCGATACAGGTCCCTGTGGCATCCAGGGAGATAGGCGGGGGAATAAAACTATCGTTGCACTTTTAAATCAAGACTATGAAGATCGCTTTGCTGGGATATGGAAAAATGGGTCAGGAGATACATAAACTTGCTGAAAAGAGGGGGCATGAGATCGTGCTTGTCATCGACGGTGACGAGGCATGGCTGGATAAAGGCCATCTGCTCGCGGAGGCCGAGGTTGCTATCGAATTCTCTACTCCCGAGACAGCCGTTGAAAACATCATGCATTGTTTCGATGCCGGAATCCCGGTAGTAGTAGGCACCACGGGCTGGATAGAAGATATTGAGAAGATCAGGCAGACCTGCATCAGCACGAACAAATGCCTTTTTTTCTCACCGAATTTCAGTATCGGCGTGAACCTCTTTTTCGAGCTGAACCGTTTTCTCGCTTCGCTGATGGCTCCCTGGGGCAATTACGAGATATCCATCGAGGAGACCCACCATGTTCATAAGCTTGATTCGCCCAGCGGTACCGCGATAGTACTCGCCAACGATATCATCCGCTATAACGAACGAAAAGAAAAATGGGTTAAGGAACTCCAGGAAAATCCAGACGAAGTCGGGATTAAGTCGTACCGCTCTGAGGATATCCCCGGCACACATATCATCCGTTACGAATCTGAAATGGATGCAATCGTCATCACGCATACAGCCAAAAACCGTAAGGGCTTTGCACTCGGTGCCCTGCTTGCCGCGGAATGGCTCAAAGGAAAGCAAGGTTTTTTTGAAATGAAAGACCTTTTGAATTCTTAACAATACGCTGCCCGAGAGCAAGAAATCAACAAAAATCACGTTATTGTAAACTATATCCTTCATCATGAACATCTACCTGATCTTATCTATATTGTTTTCCGCCGCTTTCGTTGCCGGACTCTGGGGAATATTCGTCAAAGCCGGGGAAGCAGGCTGGAAAATCCTTATTCCTTTTTACAACCTCTGGATCTGGCTTAAGATAATCAAAAAGCCCTGGTGGTGGTTTATCTTTCTGATCATCCCCTTCATCAACGTATTTGTGATTTTGCTGATGATCGTTGAGATCCTGAAGTGTTTCAAAAAATACGGACTTCTGGAACAGGCGCTGGGCGTACTTTTTCCGTTTGTCTACCTGCCTTACCTCGCCTGGTCACCTTCAGAGCAGTATCACGATCCCTCAAGCCTCAGTCCGGTTAAGAAAACCATAATGAGGGAATGGGTCGATGCCATAATTTTTGCCGTGATCGCCGCGAGCATCATCCGCATCTTCTTTTTTGAGGCCTATACCATCCCCACCTCTTCGATGGAGAAAACACTGCTTGTAGGAGATTACCTGTTTGTAAGCAAACTGAGCTATGGTCCGAAAGCCCCCAACACCCCGCTTTCATTCCCCTTCGTGCACCATACGCTTCCGATGACAGAATCGACCAAATCGTATCTCGAATGGATCAAATTGCCCTATTACAGGTTTCCGGGCTATGTATCCATAAAGAACATGGATGTAGTTGTATTTAATTATCCCGACGGCGATACCCTCTCGACCAGGCTTCAGAGCAATGCCAGTTATTACCAGCTGGTAAGGCAGTATGGCCGTGACTTCGTTTGGAACAACAGCCAGAATTTCGGCGACATTATTGCACGGCCGGTCGACAAGCGCGAAAACTTCATCAAACGATGCATCGGCATAGCCGGCGATACCATACAGATTGTCGACCGCAAGGTTCTGATCAACGGCAAAGAAGAGCAGAACCCGGGAAAACGGCAGTTCAAATACCTGGTTCATACCGACGGCAACCCGATTAATTCGAGAAATCTTGAGCGGCTTGATATTACCGAGAATATAGCAACCGATAACAACGGGACCTATGAACTCACGCTCTCTGATGCCTCACTGGAAGGCATTAAACTTTTCAGTAATGTAAAATCCATTGAACCAGAGATCATGCCAAAAGGCGCCTGGGATCCGAACATCTTCCCCTTCGACTCCACTTGCCGCTGGAACGTCGACAATTTCGGACCGGTGTGGGTCCCCAAAGCGGGTGTAACCATCAAAATCAATCCGAAGAATATTATGTTCTATAAACGGGTCATAGGGGTCTTCGAAGGCAATGATCTCCAGGTACGCGACGGCAGGATTTACATCAACGGAAAAGAAGCCGACAGTTATACTTTTAAAATGAATTATTACTGGATGATGGGCGACAACCGTCACAACTCAATGGATTCACGCTTCTGGGGGTTTGTCCCCGAAGACCATGTAGTGGGAAAAGCCTCCTTCGTATGGCTCTCGCTCGATCCTAACAAAACCCTGTTCAACGGCAAGATCCGCTGGAGCAAACTTCTGCATTTCGTAAAATAAGTCACCCCAATCAGCGCCTTTCATGAACGCAGTCAGAAACCGCTTTTTTTTCCTAATGATACCCGCACTGCTGCTGGCCGCGAGTATCTATGGCGGGCCACCGTTCGAAGGCATCATAACATATAAAATAAGCTACCCCGGGCAAAAGCTTACCAAAAGCCAGCTCAGCCTGTTCCCCAAAGCGCTTACCGTCATGATCAAAGGAGTGAGGTCAAGAACCGATATACTCACCGGAGGAGGAGACCGGGTTGAACTCACCGATCACCAGGAGAAAACCAAGATCAAGCTGCTGAACATGATGGGCCAGAAATATGCCATTACCTATACTGCGGATGACATTGCCCGGGAAACAGCCAAAGAACCCCCTGTGAAAGTTGAACTGAGCAATGAAACCAAAACCATTGCCGGCTACCTCTGCAAGCATGCCATGATCACGGTAAACGACATAAGCGGAAAATACCTTATAGAAGTGTATTACAACTTTGAACTTGGCGGAAAACAGGCCAATTTCGACAAAGGATTGTATAAAGATATCGACGGTGTTCTGATGGAATTTTCGATGAAAACGTCTGAGATGGTCATGCGGTTCACGGCCACTTCGGTGGATAAAAAAGCAATTTCATCCAAAGAATTCGATATACCTGCCGAGTATACGGTAATTAAAAAAGCTGAACTGAAAAATAAAATCGGTGGTAAGGAATAGAAAACCATGGCGAAACAATACAATCCTATAAAATCGAATACGTTTAAGGAGGAAATCTTTTCTTCCGAAGAAGTATTTCAAAACGGGCCGGCGGAAACTTTAAAATCAAAGAAGCTCAAAAAAGAAAAACCCGTTAAAGAGAGGCCTCCGAAAAAGGAAAGCCCCCCCAAACTAAAGAAAGAACGCACTCCTCAGCAGATCGAGCGCAGAGATCGCAGTCTCAGGGTATGGGGACTTGCTTTCGTTTTGATCGGCCTTTACCTGATCCTCTCATTTGCTTCATATTTGCAGACCTGGAAGACCGACTACAGCTATACCGACACTGTTTTCAAGCATTTTACTATAGACACCTTCCGCTCGGGCGACCTCAGGTGCGAGAACTGGATGGGCAAAACCGGGGCTCTGGTCTCGTACATGTTCATTTCAAACTGGTTCGGCATCGCTTCCTTTCTCTTCCCGGTAATACTGCTGGTATGGGGTGTGAGATGGCTCTTCCGGATCACTATTTTCCCTCCATGGAGAATAATGCAATACTGTTTCTTCGGAGTTATGTGGCTGCCGGTGTTTTTTGGATTAACCCTCTCTCCTGATTTCGTGAGCACAGGAGTCCTGTTCACCGGGGTCTACGGTTTCCAGATGAATTTATGGCTGGTCGATTTCCTGGGCGCTTCGGGCCTGGCCTTGGCTTTGGCATTCACCTTCCTGAGTTTTACCATCCTGGCCTTCAACATCCCCTTCCGCTGGATGAAGCATAAAGACAAGCTCAATGAATCTTTTGATGATGTGACTGCGGATGTGATCGCGGCGGAACCCGTGGCTGTGCACTCTGAACAAACAGAGCAGGCGCATACCAACACCTTTATTGATGAACCCGCGGAGACATCTCTGCCCATAGAACTGGAGTTACCCGGCGACGACAAGCCCCTGGAAGCTGTTGCTTCAGGCCTGGAGCTTCAGATAGAACGGATTGAAGAAGCCGCACCCCCCGAAGTTAAAGGGCCGGTAGCCAGACAGGGACTCGATACCTTGTACGATCCTACCCTCGACCTGCCTACCTATAAATTTCCCACCCTGGACCTGCTAAGTGATTACGGCGGAGAATCGGTAGCAGTAAAAAAAGAAGAACTCGAAGCCAATAAAGACAAGATCGTTCTCACCCTGTCGCATTACGACATCGGAATATCGAAGATCAAGGCCACGATTGGTCCGGCAGTGACCCTGTACGAGATTGTTCCGGAAGCAGGCATCCGTATCTCGAGGATCAAGAACCTCGAAGACGATATCGCCTTAAGCCTGTCGGCCCTCGGAATCCGTATCATCGCCCCTATTCCCGGCAAAGGCACCATCGGCATCGAAGTACCCAACCAGAACCCCGAAATCGTCTCCATCAAATCGCTTCTGGGTTCCGAAAAATTCAAGAACACCTCCTTTGAACTGCCTTTCGTTCTAGGGAAGACCGTTTCCAACGAAACCTTTATCGCCGACCTGGCCAAGATGCCCCATCTGCTGATGGCAGGAGCTACCGGACAGGGGAAATCGGTCGGGTTGAACACTATCATCACATCCCTGCTGTATAAAAAACATCCTTCGCAGATCAAGTTTGTGATGATAGACCCAAAGAAGGTCGAACTCACTCTGTTTTCGAGGATAGAACGTCATTTTCTGGCCAAGCTGCCCGATAGCGAGGAAGCCATCATCACCGATACCAAAAAAGTCATCCGCACTCTGAACTCATTGAATATAGAGATGGATGGAAGGTACGACCTGCTGCGCGACGCCCAGGTGAGGAATATTAAGGAATACAACGAGAAGTTCGTGAACCGCAAGCTCAACCCGAACGACGGACACAGGTTCCTTCCGTATATCGTGCTGGTGATCGACGAGTTTGCCGATCTGATCATGACTGCGGGAAGAGAGATTGAAACGCCCCTGACCCGGCTGGCCCAGCTGGCCCGTGCAACAGGGATACATCTTATTATCGCCACCCAAAGGCCATCCGTCAACATCATCACAGGCACCATTAAAGCTAATTTCCCCGCACGTATCGCTTTCCGTGTGATCTCAAAAATCGACTCCCGCACGATTCTGGACTCTTCAGGAGCCGATCAGCTCATAGGCCGGGGAGATATGCTGCTTTCGACCGGAAGTGACCTCATCAGGCTGCAATGCGCTTTTGTGGATACACCCGAGGTGGAGAGACTCACCGATTTCATCGGATCACAGAGAGGCTATTCGTCGGCCCTTGCTTTACCGGAATACTATGATGAAGAGAACGGTTCGGGCAAGGATTTTGACCCCGACCAACGCGACGAGTTCTTTGCCGAAGCAGCCAGGATGGTAGTTCAGCATCAGCACGGCTCCACCTCCCTTCTGCAACGTAAACTGAAACTTGGCTACAACCGGGCCGGGCGTATCATCGACCAGCTGGAAGCAGCGGGTATTGTGGGATCCTTCGAAGGCAGCAAGGCCAGGGAAGTCAAGTATAAAGACTCGAACGCCCTTGAAACCTACCTCCAGAGCATGGGCAACGACTAAATTAATCAGCAAACAAACAGCAATACGATATGAAGAAGCTCCTTATTTTATTTCTCTCAATGGCTGCAATCAGCGCCTACAGCCAGAAAGACCAGAAAGCCGTTGAACTCCTCGACCAGGTAAGCGCCAAAACCAAAGCGTATAAGTCGATCAGGGCCGATTTTGCCTACAAGATGGAAAACGCCAAAGCAAAGATCAGCGAAGAAAAGCAGGGAACCCTCTTGCTGAGCGGCGACAAGTACAAGATGCAGGCCAGCGGACAGACGGTGATCTGTGACGGAAAGACCATCTGGACTTTTATGCCCGAAACCAACGAGGTGCAGGTGAATTCGCTCGACAATAAAGATGAGTCCATGACTCCATCCAAGCTCCTGTCGAATTACAACACCAATTTCAAATCAAAACTGCTTACCGACAAAAACACCGATCCCGGTACTGTAAAAATCGAACTGGTCCCAAACACAGTAAAGAATTTCACTCGGGCGATTTTGGCTGTTGACAAGGCAAAGCTGCAGGTGAAATCGTTTATGATCTTCGATAAAAACGGAAATATCTTTACTTATACCATCACCCGTTTCCAGACCGATCTTCCGGTAGGCGCAAGTGATTTTACGTTCGACGCCAAAAAATTCCCCGGGGTTGAAGTCATTGATATGCGTTAACATGAATCTCGCCCTGACTAACGAAACTGAAGAGCTGAGAGTGCTGGCAGCATCAATACGGCAGTCGGTCGTGAGCAGCCTTGCCGAAGCCGGTTCCGGTCATCTTGGAGGTTCTTTGAGTTCGGCCGACATACTTACAACGCTTTATTTCTCGGTAATGCACCACCGCTGCCATGAACCTGCCTGGCCGGGCCGCGACAGGTTTATCCTTTCGATAGGGCATATTGCTCCTGTATTGTATGCCACCCTCGCCGAAGCCGGGTATTTCGCAAAAGAAGAGTTGTTAACACTGCGCAAGCTTGGCAGCAGACTGCAGGGGCATCCCGGAAGAGACCACGGGCTGCCGGGGCTTGAACTTTCGGCCGGTTCACTGGGGCAGGGGCTTTCAGTTTCGGTCGGACTGGCTCTCGCTTTCAAAATGGACGGGCTCGATAACCGGGTTTACTGTCTGTGCGGCGACGGAGAGCTGCAGGAAGGCTCGATATGGGAAGCAGCCATGGCAGCGGCCCATCATAAACTGAACAACCTGGTGGCGATCATCGACCGGAACGGGCTTCAGATCGATGGCAGCACCGAGAACGTGATGGCCCTTGAGCCCCTGAAGAAGAAATGGGAAGCCTTCGGCTGGCAGGCGGTGGAATGCGATGGCCACGATTTCAGGTCGCTACTCGGCGCATTCAACAAAGCCCGGCTCGAGCTGACCCATCCCACGGTAATCCTGGCAAAAACTATTATGGGCAAAGGCATCGCAAGCATTGAAGGAGACTATCGCTGGCATGGAAAAGCGAGGGTTTGAAGGCGGATGCGGGATGCAGGATGCGGGATGCGGGATGCGGGATGCGGGATGCGGGATGCGGGATGCGGGATGCAGGATGCAGGATATCAGATAAAATATTAATTTCACCATTTCACCATTTCACCATTTCACCATTTAAACAATGACCTCAACACACTTTATCAACCGGGGTAACATCTCGACCAAAGCCGGCTTTAGCCAAGGTTTACTTGAGGCAGGTATCGCCGACGAGAGGGTTGTGGCTATTGGCGCAGATATCACTGCTTCGGTGGGGGCTGACCTGTTTGCTTCGAGGTTTCCCGGGCGTTTCATATCGCTGGGGATCGCGGAGCAGAATTGTGTCGGAGCCGCGGCCGGACTGGCACTTGCAGGCAAGATCCCGGTGTTTGCGACCTACGGAGTATTTTCAGCCTTACGCACAACCGACCAGATCAGGGTCTCGGTTTGCTACAACAACCTTCACGTGGTCATTGGCGGGGCTCATGCAGGCGTGTCGGTAGGCCCGGACGGGGCGACTCACCAGGCGCTTGAAGATATTGCTGTGATGCGTGTAATGCCCAAAATGACGGTACTGTCGCCCTGCGATGCCACCCAGGCAAGGCTGGCCACCCTAGCCGCTATTCAACAGTGCAAAGGACCGGTTTACCTGAGGTTCGGTCGGGAAGCCATGCCTGATTTCACGTTGGCGGAGATGGGTTTTGAGATCGGCCAGGCCCAGCTGATGCACAAGGGCAGCGATCTGGCCATTATCGCTACCGGGCATATGAGCTGGGAAGCGCTGCAGGCAGCGTATGAACTTGAAAAAGAAGGGATCCATGTGCGGGTTCTTAATATCCATACCATCAAGCCCCTCGACGAAGCCGCCATTGTGCTTGCCGCAATGGAATGCGGCGCCCTGGTAACCGCCGAGGAGCATCAGGTTGCCGGCGGACTGGGTTCAGCGATATCCGAAGTCATAAGTAAACATTTTCCCGTACCCATAGAGTTCATCGGGATGAACGATCGTTTCGGTGAATCAGGCACTCCAGCGGAGTTAATGCATAAGTTCGGCCTTACCGCCGGCAATATCATCACCGGCTGTCGCAAGGCGCTGGCCAGGAAGCAGTAAAGCAGCTCAGACTGGCATCGGTCAGATCACAGTGCGGCGCCTTTTTATAAATCGGTCGAGACAGCCGAAAATCCCCGATGAGTCGAAGTTTTCTTATCTTTACCGGCCATGAAACTCAGACTAAAAAAGCGAAAACCTCGGCCCCGCAGGCCTAGGAAGGCCCGTTGTCTACCCGTTCTCTCGTTGAACTGAGCCTGTTTTCGGGTTATATTTTTATTTTCTCGGCGCTGCTGATGCAGTTTGGCCTGAGCCTGTGGACTATGTTGCTGTTAAAACACTTCGGCATCAATTTCCAGTACAGCCTGTTTCATATTGTCTTCCTTTCATACAGCAGCACCAAGTGGTCAGAAGCGATGATTTACCTGGTTTTCGGATCAGGGCCCGCGATATTCTGAGGCGCCGGGGTGATCCTGCTGTTCGTCCTCAAAAGCCTTAGAAAGGCTGGCTGGAAAACCAAGCTCGTTTTAACCTGGATGACTTTTCTTTTATTGAATGCCCTGCCTTGCGGCATCGTGGCCGGCGCCTTGTTTTTTGACGGGTTTGGACTGGCTTTCTTCTGGATCATCAACAGTTTTGTTGTAAGGGGGATCCTGGCCCTGATGGTGCTGGCAATCCTCGTACTGCTAAGCCGCTACTGGTACCGTTTGTTTTTAAAAACAGCCTACACCACGGCTTTCCTCGACAATGAGGTCGACCGGAAGACTTTCGTTACATCGGTATTTTTAAAACCATGGCTCTTCGGACTGATCATCCTGATGGGCTTTAACTGGCCTTTCTATAACTGGTACTGGCCCGCTTTTCTGCTCAGCCTGGGTTACGTGGCGATAACCCTGTTGGGCGATGCGGTGATCGTGCGTAAACCAAAGATCAGAAAATCAGACAAACAGATCTTCTCCAGCCGCTTTCAGCTTCTGATCGTCGCCGTAACCCTGGCCCTGATATGGGCCGCCGGGAATATCAGGATTAATTTCTGAACCGGGGTCAGGTTTCACTCAACGCTTATGGCCGGCTGCCGCTTTCTTTTTCAGCTCCTTCTGCTCTTTTGAGTTAAAGCCCATCTGCGATTTCAGGCCACTTAGCACGTTCTTCCAGATGAAGTTGATTATTCCCTTCTCTTTATCCCGCTTAAAGTAAACTACTCCCGTGTTCAGCTTGCCTGCTCCGGTAGGATTGGCAACGTTGACCACAAAGGAATTGGCCACAATCTGCTGAACCAGCAGTTCCCGGCCTTTTCCGCTGCTGATCTCAGCCGGCATCAGCCTGGTAAGCATGGGATTGACTTCCCTGAGATCCATCGGCCCCAGGGACGATGAATAGATGAACCCGTTCTGTTTATCTCCCACCCGGAATTTCATATTAAAATTCATTTTTCCTTTTCCCATCAGGTTTGCCGTTCCTTAAAACCACAGAATCGATTCTCACGCAGGTTTTGAGTCTTCTCAGGGCCTCCTGCGGCATGGCAGGCCTCAGACCCGGCTTCCGCGGTATCCGCTTGTCACGGAAGTCATCAACTACCAGTCCGTCAATTTCAAGAAGCCCGGCACTGAGCTTCCCTTCGAAAATGAGTTGACTGAAATCGATACGGAGCAGGAAGGGATGCACTGGTGGACCAATGTATCGCCCGTGAGGTCATAAAAATCAAGCGTTCCCCTGGCAAATAAAAGTTCGCCGATGGCAACAGATTTCAAACCTGCCGGAAGCGGTATTGACATCGATTGTTTACCTGTATCGGTGGATGAGGTGTGTGGTTTCTTATACATCCTGAAAACCGTGATCTCCGGTTCATGAATCCCGATGCCGGAAATTATAATCTCATGCTTTCTCAGAGCTTGCAGGAACCGGAAATCTTCAACCCTGAGGTATTTGATATTCAGCCTGAACAGCATCGGGGGCAGGGTATCGCCCGGCAACTTCCGGCGGTAAAGAGCCGTATCGGGAGTAAGCGAAAAATCCCTGATCGTGATGTTTCCGCCGAGCAGGTTGATATACACCGATCCGATATCCGCAGAATATAATCCCCTGCTATCCTTCTTTACAAATTCAACAACATACCGTCTGACAATTTTTCCATAGTAAAAATAGCCCGCGGCGAACACAAGGCCGGCTGCCAGCATCAGAAAAACAAGAGTTCCGGCAATGATCTTCAGGATCAGACGCAAGGTTTTCTTTTTCTTCATAGGTCCTGTGGTCATGGGCTTTATTTTCAATTCCAAACCTTCTTCATACTTTTCGCATTTTTCTGCCGGGAGACGACGTCGCAATAAGTTGGTTTCTATATTTGTAAGGTTAGGCGTACAAAGATAAAATAACGTACGTCAAAATCAATTCCTTTGCCAAATCAGCCCGCTTCCGTTATAGGGTTGGCGAAATTATTGTCTGAAGCTAAAAAACCAGCATGCAACCTTTTTCGTATTTTTACTGTCAATTAAGATAATTGATCTGTAACTAAACCACATAAACCCTCAAAACATGAACAAAATATTCGCTCTGCTGTGTTTTTTCTTCCTGATTGGAATGAAAACCTTCGCCCAATCACCAAGCCCGGCCCTGGTTGGTTACTGGCAGAATTGGAGCGACCCGGCAGCTCCGTATTTTCCTTTGAGTGAGGTGGATTCGCGCTATAATATGGTGGATATTGCCTTTGCCGTACCTGAGACTGGCACCGATTACCAGATGAAATTTGTACCCGACAGGGGCACTCAGTCAGCGTTCATTCAGCAAATCCAGACGCTTCAGGCCCTGGGCACAAAGGTAAACATCAGTATTGGCGGAGCGAATTCACCCGTTTCACTCGACAATGATTCTGAACGGGATGCTTTCATCAGCAGTATGGGTAATATTATTAACACCTATGGCTTTGACGGGTTCGATATTGACCTGGAAGGAAGTTCGCTTGCAGTTCACGGCGGAACAATCAACAATCCCGTTGATGTCCCTGTAATCAATCTCATCTATGCCATTAAGCAGATCATGGCCAATTACCATGTACTTCACGGCAAGAAACTCATACTTACCATGGCGCCCGAAACAGCGTTTGTACAGGGGGGATTGGCAGCCTATACAAATTTGTGGGGCGCTTACCTGCCCATTATCCAGGCTTTGCGAGACTCTTTAGATATACTGCACGTACAATTCTACAATAGCGGGGGCACTTTTGGTCTCAATTTTGTTGAATATTTTCAGGGCACGGCCGATTTTATTGTCGCTTTAACCGAAGCCTCCATCAAGGGGTTCAATACTGCCGGGGGCGCCTACCTGGGATTGCCTGCAAACAAAGTAGCCGTTGGACTGCCTGCTTGTCCTCTTGCAGCCGGTGGCGGGTTTACCGATACAGCCACCGTGAGAGCAGCCATGAATTACCTGATTGGCAAAGGCCCTAAACCGGGGACTTATACTCTGGTAACGGCAGGCGGCTATCCCGACCTGAAAGGGATGATGACCTGGTCAGTGAACTGGGATGCCGTTAGTACCTGTGCAAGTTTCTATCAGTATGCCGATAATTACCAGAGGATCTTCTCCCCTCCTATCCTGATAAAAACTCCAAACGGTGGAGAAAACCTGAAGAAAGGAACGAAGTATAGTATTACCTGGGATGATGCAATAAGCGAAAACGTACGTATAGAATTATTCAATGGAGGCGTACTGGCTGAAGTGATCTCGCAATCGACCCCTTCGACCGGGGCAATGGACTGGGACATTCCCAATAATCTTCTGAACGGAAGTGATTATAAGATCAGGGTGTCGAGCGTGAATACCGACAGCATCACCGACCTGAGCAATCAGGATTTCAGCATTACAGATAACTCCGGAATAGGAGACCCTTCCGCCGGCAAGCAGGCGATCGTTTATCCAAACCCCGCTGTTGATATAGTCACGGTAGCCATCCGCCAGAACACAAACCTTATTAAAGTGAGCATCTTCAACGAATTTTCTCAGGTTGTGCTGCAGGCCGATAACCTGAAATCGGGGAAACTGGATGTGAGTAATTTACTGCCGGGGGTATACATTGTTTGTATTTCCTCAGATTCGGGCAAATACTACGCTAAACTTATAAAGCAATAAGCAGCACTGATAGGCCGTTTCCATCAGAAAACCAGTCAGCATTTGATTTCACATTGCCTTATTATCCTAAAAAATCAAGGGAAATATGAAAATCACCACGATTCTGCAGATGAAATATACCGGCAGATAGCGGTTGATATTCCGCTCCATGCGATCCAGCGGTTTTCTCCTGAAACCTCCAAGGTAAAGATCCGGCAAAACAAGCAGCAGGTTGACCATTATCAGAATGTTGGAAACGAATACAACGGTTCGGTTTGGGGTAAAGCCTTCCGACAACCGGGTAATGATGGCAAGCCCTGAGGTGGGAAGGGCAAGAAGCAGAATGTTCTTCCAGCCTCTGATCCTGTTTTTGACGATGAACCACGATGCAAGGGCGGCAAAAATAAGGACACAAAGATTACGCATGTAAAAATTCTCCAGGTTCAGGCTCTTGATGAACAGAGGCAATCGTACCAGCAAGGCTGTAATGACAGAAATTACAGCAACAATTACAAATCCGTTTTTCATGGCCGGTTGCTGATGGATTTGATCCGTATTTTTAAGTCTGATTTCCCAGAATTTTACAAGATCGCTTTCGATCCCATTGGTGGCTTCACTGAAATCGCGTAAAAAGGCAGTCTTATCCTTTCTGAACAGCATTTCAAGCATTTCGGGGTCGTGGATGTTTTGAATGATCTGTTCTTTCATAGCCAGAGTTTATTGCGCAGCTGTTGATCTCATCTGAAGACTTTTCTGAAAAATCAAAGATACTGATTAATTGAGCTATCTGATTTATCCTGACACGGGATCGTCCCGCATCTGCCCTTGTAAGGTTTATCCTACAAAAAATCGAGTTATCCCTTACACACAATTATTCTTTAACCGACAAACAATTCGTTTTCGGAATGATATATTTACCAAATTAAAATAACTGTTTGTGATAAGGGTAATTTTGGCCGATGATTCTGATCTTATCCTCGAGCGTATGCAGCAAATGCTCAGGATCAATCCGCTTATTCATCCGAGAATTACCGTAAGCTGGCAATCAGTTACGGCGCCGATTATTTCTTTTCCAAAGTTGATGATTTCGAAAAAATTTCTCCCGTAGTTAATGGATTAGCCGAAACAGTTGCAGTATGAAACAGTTTACTCACTTCCGCCTGGCTTTGATTGTTGCCTTTTTATTTTTCTTTAGTAGTCTTGCACAGGCTGCGGATCAGGTTGTCACAACCAATGCCAACTCCGGCGCAGGCAGTCTCAGTCAGGCTATTACTGATGTTACGGATGGCGGGAGCATTACTTTCAACTTGTCCGCAGGTAACGAAACAATTACAATTGCTTCGGGGATTGCAATAACCAAAGCCATGACCATAAACGGGGACAACACTTCCGGCAGTGGTGTGGCGGTTACAGTTAAAGTTACCACTCCTGGTACTTCGGCCTGGAGGCTGCTCACCATTACAGCCTCAGGTAGTACAATCAACATACAAAATATGACTATGCTGGGAGGGAATACCGGAGGAGATTACGGGGGAGTCATAAGAATAAATTCCGGGGCCACAGTGAATCTCAGCAGTATCACCATGTCGAACGGCAAGTCAAATTACGGAGGAGGCGTATTTTTAACCGGAGCCACAACGAACCTGATTGTTACAAATTCAACCCTCAGCAACAACAGTACGACCAGTATGCACGGAGGATGGGTTTACAACGAAGGGAGCTATGTTGAAGTGAACTCATGTACTTTCAGCGGAAATACGGGAGTATGCGGGGGGGCGATATTCAATGCCACCGGTGGAGCACGTTTGGTTATCAACTCCTGTGAATTTACCAGTAATAGTGGCAACGGAGGTGCTGTTTATAACGAAGCCACTGCAACGATCACAGGTACAACTATGAGCGGAAACACTTCCACCAGCATTGGCGGGGCCATCACCTCTTATGGGCCGACCACTATTACCTCCTCTACCATCTCAGGAAACACAGCCACAACCGACGGAGGCGGGATTTATAAAGGTGGGGCCAACAACCTGATCATAACCTCCTCCACCATCAGCGGGAACACTTCGGGCAGCAACAAAGGAGGCGGGATACACAATAGCACCGGGAACTGTTTCCTGCTGAACAGCATCATCATAAACAACACAGCCAGCACAGGAGCCGACCTGTATAATGCAAGCGGTTCCACCTATGCCTATTATTCGTGGTATTACGGCACTTCAGGCACGATCACAACCCAGGCAACTGCCCCGAATGTTACCTCGGCCTATGTTTCGGGATACCTCAGCCCACTTGCAAATAATGGCGGATCAACCAGGACCATGGCGGTAAGTGCGGCATCTCCCGCTCCGGATAATGGTTCTTTTGTTTATTATAATGCTACTGACGGATATTATTTCCTCGATAACCAGGCCACACCGGTTTCGCATAAACTGATTGCCTGGGCTACCAGTCCTACTGTGGTCCCAGCAAACAAGATCACCACAGACCAGAGAGGTATTACTATAGGGAACCCTCCCACTATCGGTTCCTACTATATGATCCCTGTCCACGTTGCTTCAACTGCGGGCACATCATCCGCAGACTACTATACACTTCACGATGCTGCCGATGCCATCAATGCCGGTACCCACCAGGGCATCATCACAGTCACTCTTATCGGCAGCACCATTGAGACAAGTTCGGTTGTTGTCAATGCCAGCGGAACGGGAAGCGCCTTCTACACTTCTGTGAGTATTTATCCGACGGTCACCGGCCTTTATGTCAGCGGGAACCTTGCAGCTCCCCTCATCGACCTCGACGGGGCTGATAATGTAACCATAGATGGGAGGGTTAACGCTTCGGGCTCAGCTAAAGATCTGATCATCACAAATACCAGCACATCGTCAACAGGCGAGACCTCTACCATACGCTTCATTAACGATGCCACTTCCAATACTGTGAAATATTGCACGATTAAAGGTTCTTCAACAACTGCCTACGGGGGATGTGTCTATTTCAGCACAACGACCGGTACAAGCGGTAACGATAACAACACTATCGACCTGAATGATATTACCAGTGCTGCCGATGCCAACCGGCCTGTTAACGCGATCGCTTCGATTGGCAGCTCAGGAAAAGAGAACAGCGGCAATACGATAAGCAATAACAATATCTATGATTTCCTGAACCGGGGCATGACCTCATACGGCATAAATCTCTGGAATAACAATACCACATGGTCTTTTACGGGTAACAGTTTTTATGAAACGACATCATTTGTACCAACAGCCTCAGTCGCTTACTACGCCATAAATGTTTACTACCCTTCAGGAACCGGGTTTACTGTAGACAACAACTATATAGGCGGAAAATCATCATCATGCGGTGGTACTGCCTGGACAAAAACAGCCGCTTTTAACAATGCATTTACAGCTATAAACCTGAATGTGGGTACAGGAACAGCAAGCAGTGTCCAGGGCAATACAATCCGGAACTTTAATTATGCAAACTCTTTGAATGCTTCCTGGTACGGAATAAATGTTATTGAAGGTGCTGTAAATATCGGAACAGTCACAGCCAATACAATTGGCGCTGCAACAGGTATTGGTTCTGTGACTTATACCAATACCAGCAGCGACGGCACATTTTATGGAATTAATATTGCAGGCACAGGCACAACAAGTACCAGGAACAACATTATCGGGGCTATCACCTCAGCCAATACAACTGCCGCCAATGCAACGAATTTCTATGCTATTAAAACTTCTTCGTCAGGCCCCACCATTATAAGCAATAATGTCATCGGAAGTACAGATGCAGCGACATCCAACAGCATTAATGCCAGCTGCACTGCAAACGGGAATGCACAAACGGTTTATGGAATTTGCAACTCGGGCGGCGGTGCAGTTACAATGAGCAGCAATACCATCTCAAAACTTACCAACGGAACAACCAATTCAACGACAGGAACTGCCGGTCTAACCAATGGAATTACCACAACAGGCGGCACCAATACCATTTCAAACAACACTATCAGAGACCTGACCATTGCGAATTCCAATTCTGCATCTGACCATACAGCCTCAGTAACTGGGATTGTACTGAGCTACACAACGGATACTGCACAGAGTATTACAGGCAATACCATTTACAATTTATCGAATACCTATGGATCATTCGCAGGCAATGTCATCGGACTATATTATAACGGATCCACAACAGCCAGCACGGTTTCAGGGAACTTTATTTACGGCTTGTCGGTCAACGCCAGTAGCACTACGGCAAGTGTTTACGGAATCAAGATAAACGCCGGTGCAACCACCTACGCCAATAACATCATCAGTTTGGGAGGTATCACCAAAACCACGATCTACGGCATTTATGAAACAGGATTAGCCTCAAACGACAACAGCCTGTATTATAATACGGTTTATATCGGCGGAACCCTTGCATCAGGCAGCACCAATAAATCCTACGCCCTCTATTCCGCAGTCACAACAAATACAAGGAACTTCAGGAATAACATTTTCAGTAATGCCCGTTCAACGACATCAGGAACAAACCTGCATTATGCTGCCTGGTTTAACTATGCAGGCAGTACCGGGCTTACGCTGAGCTATAATGACTATTATGCTCCGGGCACAGGAGGTGTGTTGGGTTATTACAACGGTGCGAATGTGACCTCTGTGCCACTGATCAGCGGACAGGATGCTTATAGCAAGTCGGTTGACCCGGCCTTTGCCAGTGCCGGAGGGACCCTTGCAGCCAATTACCTGCCTTCATACAACCCCCTTATTGCGGTGACGGGTACCGGGATTACAACTGATTATTCGGGTATCACCAGAAGCACTTCATTTCCTGCAATGGGAGCCTGGGAATATGACGTAAGTCCTGCCGTCACAGTAACTTCGGAAACAGGTACCTCACCCGGTTATTACTCTACCCTGAAAACCGCCTTCGCCGCCATCAATGCGGGAACACACCAGGGAGCCATTGTTATGCAGATCATTAAAAACACAACCGAAACTTCGTCGGCCGTGCTGAATGCCAGCAGCTCACCATCGAGTTATACTTCGGTGAATATCTACTCCGTAGTTTCAGGGTTATCCATCAGCGGAAATGTAGGAAATAACCCCCTCATCGATCTCAATGGAGCGGATAATGTGACTATTGACGGACGGGTAAATGCCGGGGGCAGCACCGTCAGTCTTGTAATCAGCAATGCAAGCACTTCCGGCGGTATTAATACTTCTACAATCAGGTTCAACAATGATGCCACTTATAACACCATCAAATACTGTAAAATCCAGGGGTCTACAACAACCGGTGACCAGGGAATAATATCCTTTAAAAATGTGGCAACTACGACCGGAAACAGCAACAACACCATCGAATATAATGAAATCACCAATGCAGGAGGAAACAGGCCCCGGAATGCACTGTTTTCCTGTGGAAATAGTGAAACTGTCCCGAACAGATCAAACAATGTGACTAATAACAATTTTTATGATGTATTAAATCTCAGCCAGAATTATACCAAAGCGATTGCCCTTTACACTTCAGATGATCAGCATCCAAACCTCAGTAATAATACGGGTTGGACGATAAGCGGAAACAGCTTTTATGATACGCAAGACGTCTCCGCCTCTGGTTCTAACGGAGACGTTAAGTTTATCTTTGTCTGGGCCGATCAGGGCAGCGGTTTCACCATTTCCAATAATTATATCGGGGGAAGTGCCGCACTATGCAGCGGAACATGGACCAAAGCAACCGGAAATAATGAAGTTAGAGTAATCTGGATTAATGCTAAGCCCCCCGGAGCACCGAATTATCCGAATTATATCCAGGGAAACACGATCAAAAATTTTAACCTGACCAACTCGGGAGCTGCTTCCTGGGTTGGAATTTACTTTAACGGTGGTGACAATAATGTTTCAAACAACTGCATTGGTGCATCTACAGGAACCGGTTCCATTATTTATACCAATGGCTCAACCGGTGGATCGTTTACAGGATACAATCAGGGAGTTTATTGTTCCTCAACCTGCGACAATAATACCATTGGATCCATTACTGTTGCAAACAGCAATCAGGCTTATGCAACAAATTTTATGGGTATTTGGGTTTCGTCCTACTGTGGTTCAGGTACTACCAGCAATAACCTTGTAGGAAGTACTACCACCCCAAACAGTATCAATGCAACTTCTGCTTCCAGCTCAAATGCCCAGACCATGGAGGGAATAAGAATTCAGGGCGGTACTGCTATTAACATCGCAAATAATACGGTTGCCAACCTGACCAACGGAACAACCAATTCTACAACAGCCACACAAGGATATATTTATGGGATCTATTCATTTCAGGGAATCAATACCATTGCTGGAAACACCGTACACGACCTGACCATCGCAAATGCGAATGATGGAACAGGTCCTATCAATACCTCCAACAATCCCACCCTTTCACTTTCTGCCGGCGGTATAGTCGCCCCTATTTTTAACTTTACCCAGACCATTTCAGGCAACACTATTTATAATATTTCAAATACAAATAGCTTTTTTGCCGGAACCATTGCAGGTTTATATTATTATGGGAGGGGATCTTTAAATCCTAATACGATTGCTAAAAACTTCATCTACAATCTTTCAGTAGCATCTGGTAGTTCCGGAAAGATCTATGGGATCGATATTGCCCAGGGACCCACTACCTGTTCAAACAACATAATAACCTTAGGCGGAACAACAAATGCAACCCTCTACGGAATTTATGAGTCCGGGACAACATGGGATTTTGTTTATAATCAAGGCTATAATAATTATATTTATTTTAACACTGTTTACTTAGGAGGCTCAGCCTTAGGTACATCAAACAGTTACTGTTTCTACAGCAGGCTGTCCTCCAATACCAGGGATTTCAGAAATAATATATTCGACAATGCCCGCTCCAACAACGGAGTTTCCGGAACCCATTATGCCGCGTATTTTGCAAGTTCAGGTGGAACCCTTACCTGCGATTTCAATGATTATTATGTATCCGGATCAGGAGGAAAACTTGGTTATTACGGGGGGGATAAGACTTCCCTGCCCATCGTGACCGGGGTGACCGGAAACGATGCAAGCAGCAAGTCAGCACTTCCCATTTTTGCGAACCCCGGCGGGACTGCGGCTACAGATTACCTGCCTTCTGAACTCTCCCTGGCGGGAGCATGTAACACAGGTATCACAACCAGCTACACAGGCACCACAAGATTTTATAACTCCATGGGGGCTTTTGATTACATCATCACACCCATCGTCGCAGTAACAGCCAGCCTCGGAACAACCTTTTCGTGTTATACAACCATGAAGGAAGCTTTTGACGCAATCAACGCAGGCACCCACAAAGGTGTTATCACCGTCAAACTTTCAGGAAATACCTTTGAGTCTGCAAGCGCCGTGCTGTATCAAAGCGGGTATCTAAGTAACAGTAGTTACACATCCATCAACATATATCCTACAACCACCGGATTATCCATCACAGGGAATGTCCCTAATAACCCACTTATCGATCTCAACGGGGCTGATAATGTGATTTTTGATGGACGGGTAAATGCCACAGGCAACACCGTGAGTCTGGTGATCAGTAATTCCAGCACATTGAACACAGCCGGGACTTCAACCATACGATTCATTAACGATGCCACGAATAACACAATTCAATATTGTAAAATACAGGGTTCTACTACGTATGCCTCATCGGGGGTCCTTTTCTTCAGCGCTTGCAGTTCTTCAACCGGAAATAGTTCCAACACAATCGACCATAATGAGATCACCTGTGCTGCAGATGCCTCAAGACCTCTGAATGCAATTTATTCCTATGGCAGCAGCAACACCAATGCAAACACTTCGAATACCATAAGCAACAACAGTTTCTATAATTTTCTGAGTCGTGGCACTGCATCGAATGGAATTTACCTTTCGAGTTTCACCAGCGGGTGGACCATATCCGAAAACAGCTTTTATGAAACAGCTTCTTTCGTCCCGACGGCCAGTGTCGCTTACTATGTCATATACATAAACAATACTTCCGGCACGAATTTTACGGTTTTAAACAATTACATAGGGGGAAGTGGACCTGGCTGTACCGGAACCTGGACCAAAACCAACGCATCCGACAATACATTCTATTCAATTTATATGAATGTGGGAACAGGCACGGCAAGCAATGTCAGGGGTAACACCATCAGTAACTTTGCCTATTCCAACTCTTCATCTGCAAAGTGGTACGGAATATATCATAATGCTGGTGACGTGAATATCGGTACCCCTTCGGGTTCGGGCAACACCATCGGTCAATCCACCGGCACAGGTTCTATTACTTTTACGGGCGGCGCAACAGGAGCTGAATTATACGGAATTTATATAAACTCAGCAGGCATTTCCGACATCGGGAACAATGTCATTGGTTCGGTCACTGTGTCCAACGGTTCCGCGAATGCCACGAATTTCTACGGAATTTACAAGGCAGCCGTTGGTGGAACGACCACAATCAGTAATAATACTGTTGGAAGTACTGAGACATCCAATAGCATCAATGCGAGCTCATTGTCAAGCGGAGCAGCACAGTCGGTGTGGGGAATATATTCGGGCGGCACCACCGCTGTATCCATTTCCGGAAATACGGTTTCAAAATTAACCAACGGAACAACCAATTCAACGGCAGGAACTGCCGGAATAATAAACGGCATATACATTTCCAGCGGTACGAATTCAATAACAACCAATACAATCCGCGACTTAACGATAGCAAATGCCAATAACCTGTCAACCTATCAGGCATCGGTTGGCGGAATTGTTTTTTATAACACTGTGGCAGCCGCACAAACCATTACGGGCAACACCATTTACAATTTATCAAATACCTATGCCTCATTTGCAGGTAATGTGGTTGGATTGTTTTATTACGGACCGACTACGGGCAGCACAGTTTCAAGGAACTTCATACACAGTTTGTCGGTCACTGGGGCCAGCAGCACAGGGGCAAACATCTACGGAATAAATATACTTGCAGGTGCAACAACATACTCCAACAACATCATCAGCCTGGGAGGGAGCACCAAAACCACGATTTACGGCATTTACGAAACAGGATTAGTCTCAAATAACAACAGCCTGTATTTTAATACGGTTTACATCGGCGGAACCCTTGCATCGGGCAGCACCAATACATCCTACGCCCTCTATTCCGCAGTCACATCAAATACAAGGAATTTCAGGAACAACATTTTCAGCAATGCCCGCTCAACGACGGGAGGGGCAAACCTGCATTACGCAGCCTGGTTCAACTATGCAAGCAGTAGTTTGCTAACGCTGAGTAATAATGACTATTATGCTTCGGGTACAGGAGGTGTGTTGGGTTATTACAATTCGGCAAATGTGACCTCTGTGCCGCTGATCAGCGGACTGGATGCCAACAGTAAATCGCTTGACCCGGGCTTTGCCACCGCCGGAGGGACCAACGCCATCAATTACCTGCCTTCCAATACCAAATTATGTGCTGCTGCAGGAACCGGCATCAACATCGATTATGCAGGAATTACCCGCAGTCTTACTCTTCCCTCTATGGGAGCCTATGAATATACTGTTGATCCCAATATTTCAGTCACTGCAACATCAGGTACCCTGAGCGGAGGGTATTCAACTTTAAAAGCTGCCTTCGATGCCATCAATGCAGGCACGCACCAGGGGACGATTACCATAAAGATCAACGGCAGCCCAACGGAAACTGCAAGCGCTGTACTAAATGCCAGCGGAATCGGCACTGCCTCTTACAGTTCCGTTACTATTTATCCTACAGTTACCGGACTTAGCATAAGCGGTGACCTCGCAATACCTTTGATCGACCTGAACGGGGCTGATAACGTTACTATCGACGGGAGGGTGAATGCGGAGGGCAGCACAAAAGACCTTGTCATCAGCAATACCAGTACATCGTCTGGTGCCAACACTTCGACGATCAGATTCATTAATGATGCCTCAGGCAATACGGTAACATACTGTTCCATTCAAGGCTCTTCTCCTGCCACAAACGGGGGGATTCTCTTTTTCAGCACAACCACCGGTACCACAGGAAACGACGGAAACACGGTCAGCAACAACAACCTCACCTCCGCCACCGACGCCAACAGAATATACAACGCCATCTATTCAGCCGGGACCTCGGCTACTACTGAAAACAGCGGGAACATAATAAGCTATAATAGCTTTTATAATTTTTGCAACCGCGCGGGTTCTTCATTTGGAATAAACCTTTATTCCAATACAACAAACTGGACCATCACTGCAAACAACTTTTATGAAACCAACTCTTTTGCTACGACCGCGACTGGTAATTACAGTTTTATTTACATTAATGCAGGGAACAATTATTTGATTACCTCAAATAACATAGGGGGAAGCGGAGCCAATTGTTCCGGAACCTGGATTAAAACAGGGGGGAACAGTAATTGGATCTACGGCATATACTTATCCACAACCTCTGGAACCGCAAGTGAAGTCCAGGGTAACGTGATCAAAAACTTCGACTGGACAAGTTCATCGGGCTGGTTTTACGGCATAAGGGCAGAAGGCACAGGCGCAGTGAACATCGGTACCAGCGCAGGGAACACCATTGGCTCGGTATCTGGCAATGATTCGTTCGTGTGGACAGCTACCACCAATTATGACAACCTCTATGGGTTTTATCTAAACAACACTGGAACCACGGTGGTCGCGAACAACATTGTGGGCGCTCTCACCGCTAATAATGTCGCAGCCAATGCAACCTGCATTTATGGCATTTATAAGACTGGCAGCAGCGGCACAACCACCATCAACACCAATACCATTGGAAGTACTTCAACCTCCAACAGCATCCGTTCCAACTCCGCTTCCACCGGTAGTGCACAGACAATTTACGGAATCAACAGCGCCGGCACCGGCACGGTGACCATTTCCGGAAATACGGTTTCAAAATTGACCAATGGAACAACCAATAGCAACAACGGCACGTATGGAACCGTTCAGGGTATCTATCTGTCGGCTGGCACGAACACCATCACTAACAACACCATCAGAGACCTCACCATTGCCATTGCCAATGCCAACACACCTGCAGACTATAGATCACCCGTCATCGGGATCGGGCTGAATTATACAACGGCTGCAGTCCAAAACATTACCGGCAATACAATTTACAATTTATCGAATACCTATGCATCATTCACAGGCAATGTCATCGGACTGTATTATAATGGATCCACAACAGCCAGCACGGTTTCAGGGAACTTTATTAATGGCTTATCAGTCACAGGAGCCAGCAGCACGGCTGCAAGCATTTACGGAATCAAGGCAGATGCCGGTGCTACAACTTACGCCAACAACATCATCAGCCTGGGCGGGAACACCCAAACCACGATTTACGGCATTTATGAAACAGGGGGAGCCTCAAATAACAACAGCCTGTATTATAATACGGTTTATATAGGCGGAACCCCTGCTTCGGGTACAAATAAATCCTACGCCCTCTATTCCGCAGTCACATCAAATACCAGGAATTTCAGGAACAACATATTCAACAATGCCCGCTCAACTACTGGGGGTTCAAGTTTACATTACGCCATGTATATTGTTTCCTCGGGCGGAACCCTGACCTGCGATTATAATGATTATTTTGCTTCCGGAACCGGTGGTATTCTTGGGTATTATGGGGCGGATAAGACGGTTCTTCCCATAGTGACCGGAGTGACCGGGAATGATGCCAGCAGCCAGGCCCTGCTTCCCGGTTTTGCCAATGCAGGTGGTACCAGTGCGACAGATTACCTGCCTTCCAATACAAGTTTACTTGCCATAACCGGTACGGGGGTTACAATTGATTATTCAAATGCTGCAAGAAGTGCGACATTCCCGGCTATTGGTGCCTTGGAATATACTATAAACCCGGCTGTTACAGTTACTGCAACTTCAGGGACCCTCAACGGAGGTTATACTATCCTGAAGACCGCATTCGACGCAATCAATGCCGGGACACACAAGGGTGTAATTACAATCACTATCAACAGCAGCACTACGGAAACTTCAGCAGCGGTATTGAATGCCAGCAGCTCGCCATCAAGTTATACTTCGGTGAATATCTATCCAACAGTCACAGGTCTAAGCATCAGCGGCAGCCTCGCAACTCCTCTGATCGACCTCAACGGGGCTGATAATGTAACTATCGACGGGAGGGTGAATGCCACCGGAAGCACGTCCGACCTGATCATAAGCAATACCAGTACTTTATCAACAGCTGGTACCTCCACAATACGGTTTATCAATGATGCGACCAGTAATATCATAAAATACTGCAAAATAAAAGGTTCATCAACCGATGCATCAGCCGGCATCATTTTCTTCAGTACAGCCGGAACTGGAACCGGCAACGATGGTAACATCATTGACAATAACAATATTACTAATGCTGCCGACGCCAACCGCCCCTTGAATGCAATTTTTTCGCTTGGAACATCTGCAAAGGATAACAGCGGCAATACGATTAGCAATAACAATATCTATGATTTTTTGAACAGAGGCACGGTGTCTTATGGCATATATATCGGGAATTACAATACTACCTGGTCCATAACGGGTAACAGTTTATACGAAACGGCTTCATTTGTGCCAACAACTTATGTTTCTTACGGCGGTATAAAAATCCTCTGCGCATCGGGAACCGGATTTACTGTAAGCAATAATTTTATCGGCGGACAATCATCCTCATGTGGTGGTGGCGCCTGGACAAAAACAGCCGCTTCATACAATAGTTTTTCAGCAATCGAACTGAATGTGGGCACAGTAACGGCCAGCAGCGTGCAGGGCAATACCATCCGGAACTTCACTTATGCAAACTCTACAGGTGCATCCTGGTATGGAATAATGGTCAATGCAGGTGATGTAAATATCGGAACTGTCACAGCCAACACAATTGGCGCTGCAACAGGGAATGGTTCTGTGACTTTGACCAATAGTGGCTACGGTGGCTATTTTTATGGAATATCCATTGGCAATGGCACAACAAATACGCAGAATAACATTATCGGGTCGATCACTGCCGGCAACTCTTCGGGAAATAATTCCACAAATTTTTATGGAATTTATAAGGTGGGAAACGGAACAACGACCATCAACGCCAACACCATCGGAAGTAATACTACAGCAAACAGCATCAATGCAAGTTCCACTTCAACATCCTATGCGCAAACGGTTTACGGGATTTACAGTTCAGGAACAGGCACGATTTCAATAAACGGAAATACCATCTCAAAACTTACCAACGGCACAACCAATTCAACGGTGGGAACCACCGGACTGATCAACGGAATTACCACAACCAACGGCACCAATACCATTTCAGGTAACACCGTGACAGACCTTACCATCTCAAATGCAAATACCGCTTCAGACTATTTCGCACCAGTGGGAGGGATTGCACTTAACTACTTCACAACAGCTGCAGTCCAGAGCATTACGGGCAATACGATTTATAATTTATCGAATACCTACGCTTCATTTGCCGGCAGTATCATCGGATTGTATTATTACGGATCGACCACGGTCAGCGATGTTTCGGAGAACTTTATTTATGGTTTGTCGGTCACCGGGGCCAGCAGCACGACTGCAAATATTTACGGCATCAAGATCAATGCCGGCGCAACAACATACGCCAACAACATCATCAGCCTGGGCGGAAATACCAAAACCACTATCTACGGGATTTATGAAACAGGGGGAGCCTCAAATAACAACAGCCTGTATTATAATACGGTTTATATCGGCGGAACCCCTGCCTCGGGTTCCAATACATCCTACGCCCTCTATTCCGCAGTCACCTCGAATACCAGGAATTTCAGGAACAATATTTTCAGCAATGCCCGTTCAACGACTGGAGGTTCAAACCTGCATTATGCCATGTATATTTTAAACACAGGAGGAACAATAACCAGCGATTACAATGATTATTTTGCTTCCGGAACCGGGGCTATTCTGGGATTTTATGGAGCGAATATGGCGACCCTTCCTATTGTTACAGGCCAGGATTCGCACAGCAAGTCGATTGACCCTTCGTTTGCCAATGCAGGTGGTACCAATGCGGCCAATTACAAGCCATCAGAGAACTCTTTAATTGCGGTCGCAGTGCCAGGGATAACTACCGATTACGCCGGAACCACACGCTTACAGCCGACCATGGGCGCCTACGAATATATATACCCGGTTTCTGTTGCGGCTACTTCAGGGACTACCACGGGAACTTATACCACTTTAAAGGCTGCCTTCGATAAGATCAACGACGGTACGCATAAGGGGGCGATTACCGTTATCCTCAGCGGGAATACTATCGAAACAGCCACAGCGGTTCTCAATGCCAGTCTCAGTAGTGGCGCCGATTACACTTCTGTAAATATTTATCCCAATGCATCCGGATTATCGGTTACCGGAAATCTTGCCGCTCCCCTCATCGACCTGAACGGAGCCGACAATGTGACTATCGATGGAAGGGTAAATGCAACAGGATCGTCAAAAGATCTGACAGTTTCGAACACAAATAATTCAACTACCAACGGAACATCAACGATACGGTTCATCAATGACGCCTGCAGCAATAGTGTTAAATACTGTAACCTGAAGGGATCTTCCCTTTCATTTGAAATACCTGATGCAGGCGGACTTCTCTATTTCTCAACCGGTATCACCGCAGGTAACAGCAATAACACCATCGATCACAACAATATTACCAATGCCGTAAACCGTCCGAAATATGCTATCTTATCATGCGGCACAGCCGGGGCAGTCAACAGCGGCAATACCATCAGCAACAACAATATTTACGATGTTCTTTACCTGAGCGGCAACTCATCCTGCATATATTTTTATAATTACAACTCTGCATGGACCATCAGCGGCAACAGCTTCTACGAAACTGCCTTCGTTCCCACCGGCACCCATACATATAAAGTTATCGAAATCGAAGCAAGCACCGGTGACAATATCACCGGAAATTACATAGGAGGCAGTTCGGAACTTTGCGGTGGCACATGGACGAAGTCAGTTAACTACACAAATATTTTTTATGGTATTGTTGACAATGCCATGACTTACGCAGGGCTTACCAATATCCAGGGAAACACCATTACCAATTTCAACTGGACAAGGATAGGATCATTCTGGAAAGGGATTTCGGTTTCAAATGGTAATTTCAATATAGGTACTGTAACCGGCAATATAATCGGGGCTGCGACCGGTTTGGACGCAATTCAATGCGACGGCGCTAACTCTGCAGAAACATTTTACGGGATCGATATTGCATATACCTCGGGTACGGTGGATTGTCAAAGAAACACTATCGGTTCAGTTACTGTCAGCAACCCTTCTCTCAACCGGGCCACCAGTTTTTGCGGCATTAACAATGGCGCTGGTGGAACCATTACTATTAGCAACAACCTTATTGGCAGCAACACTACCGCAAATAGCATCAACGCCACCTCCGCCTCCATTCCCAGTACCCAGAATGTTTGGGGAATTTTATCGAGTTGCAGCGGAACAAACCTGATTTCGGGGAATACCATCGCAAACCTTAAAAACTCCGCTACTGGGAGTAATAGTCAGATTATCGGAATCACGACATCCGCGGGCGCCAATACCATTACAAATAACACAATCAGGGATATCTCTACTTCCAATACAAGATTGTTAAGTGATTATAATGCTTCAATCCTCGGCATCTGCATCCAAAGCACTTCCGCTGCCCATACCATAAGCGGGAACACGATCTATAATTTATCGAATACCGATGCAAGCTTTACCGGAAATGTGATCGGGCTTTATTACCAGGGTTCCACAACTGCGAGTACGGTTTCGGGGAATTTCATACATAGCTTGTCGGTATCAGGAACCAGTGCTTCGGCAACAATCCACGGGATCAAAATATATAATGGAGCAACAACCTGGTCGAATAATATCATCAGCCTGGGCGGAAACACCGCTACCACCATCTACGGGATTTACGAAACAGGGACAGCCTCAAACAACAACAGCCTTTATTATAATACGGTTTATATCAGCGGAACTCTTGCATCGGGCAGCGCCAATAAATCATACGCACTCTATTCCGCAAGCACTTTAAACATCAGGAATTTCAGAAACAACATCTTCAGCAATACCCGTTCAACTACATTGGGTACAAGCCTGCATTATGCCGCCTGGTTTAATTATGCTGTGAGCACCAATCTGACTCTTGATAACAATGATTATTATGCGCCGGGCACAGGAGGCGTGTTAGGCTATTACAACTCTGCGGATGTGACCTCTCTTCCCTTAATCAGCGGACAAGATGCAAGCAGCAAGAATCTGAACCCTGTCTTTGCAAGTGCCGGGGGAACATTAGCCGCTAATTATCTTCCGTCAGCTCTGGGCCTGTTCGCAGCAACCGGGACGGGCGTTACAACTGATTACGCCAGCGTTATAAGAAGTTTGACAACCCCTTCGATGGGGGCCTGGGAATACAATGCAAATCCTCCGGTAACGGTAACATGTACATCGGGAACCTCTCCTGCATATTATTCAACCTTAAAAGCCGCTTTCGACGCCATCAATGCCGGGACCCACCAGGGCGCCATCACCGTAATGATCAACCAAAACACGACCGAGACAGCTGCGGCCGTGTTGAATGCAAGTGGAAACGGGAGTGCATTGTACACATCAGTCAATATGTACCCGACGACTACAGGTCTCAGCATCAGCGGCGATCTCGCAACTCCTTTGATCGATCTGAACGGGGCCGACAATGTCACCATCGACGGCAGGGTGAATGCCACAGGATCGGCCATAGACCTTATAATCACCAATACCAGCACTTCTGCGACAGTAGGAACTTCTACCATACGGTTTAACAACGATGCATGTACCAACACCGTTAAATATTGCACGATTAAAGGTTCGCAAACGGTTGTAAACGTGCCGGGATCGGGCAGCGGGATCGTCTTTTTCAGTACCGGAACAATTACAGGAAACAACGGCAACCTGATCGATCATAACAATATTACCAATGCCGCCTCCAACCGGCCCCTGAATGCAATCTTTTCACTCGGAACATCCGGTATGGAAAACAGCGGCATTACGATAAGCAATAATGACATCTACGATTTTCTGAATAACGATGCCATGTTTTCAACCGGCATTTGTCTCAGGAATTATAATACCGCCTGGACCGTCTCGGGAAACAGTTTTTATGAAACGACGTCCTTTGCGGCAACAGCAGGAACTGCAGGTTTTTACAGTATTTATCTGGGATGGGGTAGCGGGCATACGGTTTCATTCAATCACATCGGTGGGAGTGGCACTGACTGCTCAGGCATATGGATATTTAACGGCGATAATCAACATGATTTCGGCGGCATCCGTATAGATTCACCTTCCATCGGAACCGCCTGCGAGATCCAGGGCAACACCATAAAGAGTGTCAGCTGGACAGGTGGTTACGGTAGCTTTAGCGGGATCAGCCTTGGCGGATCTGTTGCAGCAAATATCGGAACGACTACGGCGAATTTGATAGGCGCCGCTACTGGCAGCGGATCTGTTACGTTCACATTAAATACTACTTTCACGAGTCAGACGTGTTACGGGATAGCCACAACTTCATCAGGGACAGTAGTGATACAAAGTAATTCCGTGGGTGCCATCACTACGAACAATTTAAACACAGACTATCCCGCCAACTTCTGCGGAATTTTTTGCGGAGGCAGCGGAAACAGAACCATCAGCTCAAACACGATCGGCAGTACCGACGCAGGTACCAGCAACAGCATAAATGCGATTTCCCCTTCCAGCAGTAATGTTCAATCAGTATATGGAATACAAAGTTACTGCAGCGGCACGGTGTCGTTTACGGGAAACACCATCGCAAAACTGACCAACGGAACAACCAATTCAGCTGTTGACTATCCTGGAACCGTTCATGGTATTTTTCTGTCGGCCGGCACCAATACTGTTTCAAACAATATCATCAGGGATCTCACAATTGCCAATGCCAATACCGCCTCAACCCAGTCTGCTTCAGTGGTTGGGATCTCGCTGAACAACACAACGGCAGCAGCCCAGAGCATTACCGGCAACACCATTTATAATTTGTCGAATACCTACGCTTCCTTCGCAGGCAATGTTATTGGATTATACTATAACGGATCCACAACAGCCAGCTCGGTTACAGGGAACTTCATACATAGCCTGTCGGTAGCAGGTGCCAGCAGCAATGCCGCCAGCATTTACGGCATTAAAATAAATGCCGGGGCAACTACCTATGCCAACAACATTATCAGCCTGGGTGGTAACACTAAAACCACGATGTATGGGGTTTACGAAACAGGGTCATCCGCAAACAACAATAACCTGTATTACAATACGGTTTATCTTGGCGGAACCCTTGCTTCGGGAAGCACCAATAAATCCTACGCCCTGTATTCCGCAGTCACAACAAATACAAGGAATTTCAGAAACAACATTTTCAGCAATGCCCGCTCTACCACAGGCGGGTCAAGCCTGCATTATGCAGCCTGGTTCAACTATGCAAGCAGCGCCGGGCTTACACTCGACAATAATGATTATTATGCAACAGGGACAGGAGGGGTGTTAGGCTATTATAATACTGCGGATGTGACCTCTCTTCCCTTAATCAGCGGTCAGGATGCAAGCAGTAAATCAACGAACCCGGGTTTTGCAAATGCTGGTGGAACATTGGCTTCCGATTACCTTCCTTCTGCCCTGGGATTGATTGCGGTTACAGGGACCGGGATAACTGCGGATTACGGCGGAAATACCAGGAGTGATACCTATCCGTCAATGGGTGCCTGGGAATATACGGTTTCCCCACCTTGTGTTAATCCGACCAATGGAGGTGCGATTGCCGATAACCAAACCGGCTGCAGTCCCTTTGACCCGGCTCTTTTAACCAACACTACCTCTCCCTCGGGTTATACAGGCATCCTCGAGTATAAGTGGCAGAAATCAACCACAAGCAGCAGTGCAGGTTTTACCGACATTGCTTCCAGCAATTCAGCTACCTACGATCCTCCTGCTGGTTTGACCGCAACAACATGGTACAAACGTTTGGCAAAAGTTGATTGCATGGCCGACTGGTCAGGGGCAGTTGAATCGAATGTGGTGAAGATTACTGTTGACCCTGTTTCAGTGGGTGGTTCCATTGCAGGCGGAACAACTGTTTGCTCAGGAACAAATTCAACAACTCTTACACTTTCAGGCCATACCGGCAGCATTGTAAAATGGCAGAAGACCACCGATAACTGGACTACTCCGATCGATGTGGCCAACACCACAACAAGCCTTGATGCAACAAACCTCACCGCAACGACCAAATACCGTGCTGTTGTTCAGAGTGGGGTATGTTCTTCCATCAATTCATCGGATGCGACGGTTACCGTTGATCCGGTTTCGGTAGGCGGAACTATTGCCGGATCAGCAACCGTTTGTTCTGGCACAAATTCAACCACACTTACCCTTTCAGGCAATGTGGGTAACGTTGTGAAGTGGCAGTATTCGACCAATAACTGGAGCAGTTCAACGGATGTGGCGAACACCACAACCACCCTGATCGCCACCAACCTCACCGCAACGACCAAATACCGTGCTGTAGTTCAGAGCGGAGTTTGCTCAGAAACAAATTCATCGGATGCGACGGTTACCGTTGATCCGGTTTCGGTAGGCGGTTCAATTGCAGGCGGCACTACCGTTTGCTCAGGAACAAATTCAACAACACTTACCCTTTCAGGACACACAGGCAGCATTGTAAAATGGCAAAAATCATCCGACAACTGGGTAACCCCGGTTGATGTGGCCAACACCACAACCACACTGATCGCAACTAACCTCACCACCACGACCAAATACCGGGCTGTTGTTCAAAGCGGGGTTTGCGCAGAGACCAATTCATCCGATGCTACAATTTCAGTTGATCCCGTTTCAGTGGGCGGTTCAATTGCAGGCGGAACAACTGTTTGCTCAGGAACAAATTCAACAACACTTACCCTTTCGGGATACACAGGCAGCATTGTAAAATGGCAAAAATCCACAGACAACTGGATTACCCCGGTTGACGTGGCCAATACAACAACCACTTTAATCGCAACAAACCTTACCACAACCACCAAATACCGGGCCGTTGTTCAGAGCGGGGTTTGCGCAGAGACCAATTCTTCAGATGCTACAATCTCAGTTGATCCTGTATCAGTCGGAGGTTCAATTGCAGGAGGAACAACGGTTTGCTCAGGAACTAATTCAACCACGCTGACACTTTCGGGACATACCGGCACTGTGGTGAAGTGGCAGAAATCCACCGACAACTGGGTTACCCCGGTTGACGTGGCCAACACCACAACAAGCCTTGATGCAACCAACCTCACCACAACCACTAAATACCGGGCTGTAGTTCAGAGCGGGGTTTGCGCAGAGACCAATTCTTCAGATGCTACAATCTCAGTTGATCCTGTATCAGTTGGCGGTTCAATTGCAGGAGGAACAACGGTTTGCTCAGGAACCAATTCAACGACGCTGACTCTTTCGGGCCATACCGGCAACGTAGTGAAGTGGCAGAAATCCACCGACAACTGGGTTACCCCGATTGACGTGGCCAACACCACAACAAGCCTTGATGCAACCAACCTCACCATAACGACCAAATACCGTGCTGTAGTTCAGAGCGGAGTTTGCTCAGAAACAAATTCATCGGATGCGACGGTTACCGTTGATCCGGTTTCGGTAGGCGGTTCAATTGCAGGCGGCACTACCGTTTGCTCA
>Ga0265593_1000075_pt1 | contig 71441 bp, 57 predicted proteins | sample saktaG_8_FD_190136 | JGI IMG/M metagenome (GOLD analysis project Ga0265593, IMG submission 190136) | Saline water microbial communities from Sakinaw Lake, British Columbia, Canada - sak_2011_5_24_36m | ecosystem: Environmental > Aquatic > Non-marine Saline and Alkaline > Saline ... | reverse complement strand
CAGGTCGCTGCCATTCAGGGGCAAATCACAGCCGGGATGGTTTACAAAGGCACCTTCGATGGAAGCCAGACCATTGCAGCCCAGGGGATCACGACCATTCAAAAAGGGTGGTTCTGGAAAGTGACTGTTGCCGGCACGACTTCCGGGGTGAGCACTCCCTCCGGTGCAGGAGTGAGCGTGGGTGATATGGTAATTGCCAATGTTACCAAAGGTTCCGCCATTGTCGCTGCCGACTTCGACGGGGTTGACAACACTGAATCCTCTGATCTGGTTAGGTTGGCGGCCGTCCAGACCTTGACCAACAAATCCATCGATGCTGATAGCAACACCATCAGCAACCTTGAAACTGACAATTTCAAGGCCGGTGTCATTGATACTGATGGAACACTGACCGCCAACAGTGACACCAGGCTTGCAACCCAGAAAGCCACAAAGACCTATGTTGACGGAAAAACCACCGGTCGAACCAAGAAATATGTCGGAGCAATCACCGGTGTTGCAACTCAGACCATTGCAGCTGCTACACATGGTTGCACCGCCGATGTGGTTGTTTCGGTTTATGAAACCATTTCAACAACCCGCTATTCAGTTGAAGTGGACATCAACGTGAACGCGGCCGGTGACGTAACCTGGACTTCTGCAACTGCAATAACCGGTCAGATCGTAATTGTGGGATAATCTGGAAACTTAAAAAGCTGTTATGCCTTCATTTAAGTCCAATCTGGACATTCAACAAAATCAACTTCTCAACGCTGTCCTGCATAATCTACCGGATTTACCCCAAAATCCGGTAGAAGGACAGTTGTATTATAATTCCGGAAAGTTCACAGCCTATCTGTGGAACGGCAGTTATTGGATTCCATGGGGAGAAACCGGAGGTGGCGGCCAGGTTCAGCAGGTAAAACAGTACATGCTGAATATCCCGAATCCTTCTAGTAAATCTGCAATGGTCTTTGTGAGATTATATGAGGACCAGACGGTGGTGAGGATTGATTCTCATTTCAGTAACGAATCGAGAGTGGATTTCAATATTGAGTGCAGAACCGGGGTCAATGACCAGGGCCTGCTCTTAACCCAACATCCAATGCAGGCCGCCTATACAGGAACAGAAACAACCGTCTTTTCATTCTCATCTCTTTCACAAGATAACTGGCTTTATTTTAGCCTGGCTGCAGGGGATGGTGCAATCGGAATTCCTTTGAATGGTGATGAAGCAGCAACTGCTATTGAAGGTCAGCCGGCAGAAGCTCCTGTAGATGGAGAGATTCTTGGCCTGTTGACGATAACTATTACCTGTATTGTCAGTTGATGGGTATATATAATATGGTACTAGGAATACTAATCTTTCAGGCTTCGTTTATACAAGGTTTCCTGTAAAATTTTTAACTGTTCTCGTTCTTTAAGCTTTTGATAGAGTTCACAACGCACAATCTCACCGCCATCTGGAACTGGGTTCCATCCGAGACTGTTTATCGTCTCAATACAAGTATTGATTCGAGATATAATAAGTTCCAAACTTCGAACTTCTGCATAGGATTCACGATGTCGTTGAAGTGATTGAAGAGCTTTCGCAATGACCCGGAGGTATTCTGCAATACTTCCAATATTTGCAAGAATTCTGTATTGTTCATATTCAATTACCACTTTTTCCATCAACCTTTCAACTTCAGAAAATCCCTGATGAATTTTCTTTTCATTACCGGCTTGGTTTTGATTTATATTGAAATAAAACCAATTGGTTCTATAATGCCGGTAAAGTTCAATTGAAATGTCGTTATATATAACCAGTGCATCATTTAGTTCTTCATTGATCCTTGACTGAAAAGCGATAGCATGTTTTTGATTTTTAAAAGAGATTTCCGTTTTACCGCCAAGTAAAACACGCCAGCGGTTCTCATCAATTTTCAAACTACGGCCATTAGGAGGGATAATATTTTTGAATTCTATTCTTTTCATAGCTAAAATGCAGAATAATTAAATGAATTCATAATACATTGGATTAGAATAATATAAATGCTTTTCAGGAGGTTATCCGGAGGTTATTCTCCCGTTATTCTTTGTTGATTCTCAATGTTATATGGTAATTAAACCGCAAATATAAGGAAATATACCGGAGTATTTACGCTTTTGAAAAATTTAACTGCTTGATAATCAGTATAAGAGATTTACTAATTTGTCTTATAATTAATATTATGTTAAGTAGAAATATGATTGAATGAACTGCCCCTCCGGCATGCTATAAAAGCAAGAAGCCGCACTTTGGATGCGGCTTCTTGCTTTTATAGGATTCTCTAATCCCCTACTTCTTCTGCTGCTGTACAACATTTATCTTTTCATTCACAGCTTTAACCTTGTCCAGTTTCTGCTGCCGGATATAAATCTGCTTCAGAGAACTCAGAGTTGAAACATCTGTAGGTTGCATTTCCGTTGCTTTCTCCAGATATGGAATTGCTGCCTCGAGATATTTGTCGGCCTCTGCCTTCTGGGTTTTGAACTCAGCCTCTGCATCAAGCGGTAAGTTCTTGGCTCTGTCATCATAAATAACAGCTTTGTTAACATACAAAGCGCCAAGGTTGAATACAGGATCAAAATAATCGGGTTTTAACTGTATTGCCTTTTTATAAGCCTCAACTGCAAGATTAAACATCTGGTCTCTCATCTCGGGAGTCTTCGTAGTATCATCAACGAGTTTATTATAAATAGTACCTAATGCATAGTAAATCGTCGGGTTGGCACTGTCTTTCTGTGAAGCAAGCCTCAAATTCGCCAGCGCTTTCGTAGTATTATTAAAAGTGAGATAGATATTCGTTTCGGCAAGAAATAATGGCATATTCCCTGGATACATTTTCTGGCCTTCACGTATTACTCCAAGGGCTGCACCTGAATCTTTCTCCTGACGATATAATTCTGATAAAGAAGAATATATAACGACTGACTTCGCCTTAAACTTTAACAAGTCAATAAGGTATGCCTTTGCCTGGGTCCTATCATTTGCAAGAGATGCACAGGTAGCTGCATAAAACAATGACAGGGTGTCGGGAATATTGATTGCTGCAAGAGCAGCAAAGCCATGATCAAAAGAGAGCATTGCACTTTTGAAATCTTTCTTCCCGTAAAATTCAACTGCTTCATTGAAATATTTATTCCTCTGCCAGTTCACCTTCTGGAAAATATCTTCCGTATATTCTTTCTTCTCATCAAACAGAGTTGCTTTCTTATAAGATTCAAGAGCTTTAGTCAAAGGATCGGGATCAAGGGATTTAAAATTTTCATCCTTTGTGTTTGCGATTTCTGAATAAATATTGCCCCTTATAAACCATGCTTTGGGATCCTGCGCCATGCTGGGATCCTGAATACACAGGTTGATGGATTCAAGAGCTTTGTCTAGCTTCCCTTCTTTCAGGTAATTAGATGCTGTCTGGCGGACAGCTTTTTGACCAAACGCAAGTGTAACAGTGATAACCATTAACACCAGTACTACTATCCTTTTCATATGTTATAGATTAATTTTCGATGTAGAATCGGCAAATTTATAAAAAGCTCTTTGATTAATAAAGGTAAGGCGGAAATTAATTTTCTTCATTAACAGCCGGATTCTCTGATTCTGGTGAACGCGGTTCATCTGCAGAACCTGATTCACCAAGAGAACCTGAGTCTCCCTCCATCATCTGATCGCCTTCAGTCAAAGCATTTTCATCAACTTCTGCCCCTTCTTCAACTTCAACTTTGGCAACGGCTGCAATGGCGTCTCCTTCATTAATCTTAATCAGACGTACTCCCTGCGTTGCACGTCCCACTACCCTCAGATCGGCAATCGCCATACGGATGATAATCCCCGATTTGTTAATGATCATCAGATCATCACTGTCGGTAACGTCGCGAACAGCGATAAGCGGACCTGTTTTGTCGGTTATATTAATGGTTTTTACGCCTTTACCTCCACGATTGGTAACCCGGTAATCATCCAGATCGGATCTTTTTCCATAGCCGTTCTCTGAAACAACCAGCACTTCCCGTTTCTGTTCCTTCGGAAGACAAATCATCCCTACAACTTCATCCTTCTTTCCCGCAAGGGTAATACCGCGTACACCAGAGGCATTCCTGCCCATGGGCCTTACCTTGATCTCGTTAAAACGGATGGCCCTTCCCGAGCGTAGTGCCATAAGTACTTCATCTTCTCCATGAGTGAGCTTTGCTTCCAGCAAACGGTCCCCTTCATTAATATTGATGGCAATGATTCCGTTCTGCCTTGGCCTGGCATAAGATGCCAGTGAAGTCTTTTTGATAGTCCCCTTTTTCGTACAAAGGATAATGAAATTCGATGCGCAATACTCCTCATCCTTCAGATCCTTCACGTTGATAAATGCCCTCACTTTATCATCAGGTTCAATATTGATCAGGTTCTGTATAGCCCGGCCCTTTGAGACCTTGGTTCCTTCAGGAATCTCAAATACCCTGAGCCAGAAGCACTTGCCTTTTTCAGTAAAGAAAAGAAGATAGTTGTGGTTGGTAGCCACAAACAGATGCTCAAGGAAGTCCTCGTCGCGTATATCAGACCCCCTGAACCCTTTCCCTCCCCTATTCTGCCTGCGGTATTCCGAGAGGGGAGTGCGTTTGATATAGCCCATATGAGAGATGGTAATCACCACGTTCTCATCTGCAATCACATCTTCCATCCTGAAATCACTCGCGGCATAAACAATCTGGGTACGGGATTCATCCCCGTACTTTTCCTTGATCTCCCTCATCTCATCCTTGATAATCTCCATCCTCAATGGCTCATTTTCAAGGATATTCTTCAGACTCTCAATAAGTTTAAGCAGCTCCTCATACTCGGCTTTAATTTTGTCACGCTCAAGACCGGTAAGCCTCTGCAACCTCATGTCGAGAATAGCCCTTGCCTGAAGCTCGCTCAGGCTGAATTTATCCATCAAACCAAGCCTTGCATCTTCCGGTGTCATAGATTCACGGATCAGCTTAATTACCGCATCCAGATTATCCAGAGCAATGAGTAAGCCTATAAGAATATGCGCACGCTTTTCAGCTTCTGAAAGTTCAAACTTCGTCCTCCTTATAATAACCTCATGCCTGTGCTCCACGTAATATACAATGAGATCCTTCAGATTCAGCATCATCGGCCTTCCCTTGACCAAAGCAATGTTGTTAATATTGAATGAGGTCTGTAAGGGAGTCATCTGGTATAATTTATTGAGGACGACGTTCGTGATAGCCTCTTTCTTAAGCTCGTACACGATACGCACGCCGCTGCGGTCAGACTCGTCGCGGATATCGGTAATACCTTCTATTTTTTTATCATTGACGAGCTCGGCGGTCTTCTTGATCATTTCAGCCTTGTTCACCTGGTATGGAACCGAAGTGACAATGATTTTTTCCCTGCCGTTATTGTCCTGCTCTATCTTAATCTCACCGCGCATCATCACTCTTCCCCGGCCTGTATGGTAGGCTTCTTTCACTCCTTCATATCCATAGATTACACCCCCGGTAGGAAAATCCGGGGCTCTGATGAACTTCATCAGTTCATCAATTGTGATTTCATGATTATCTATGTATGCAATGATGCCATCTACCACTTCGCTTATATTATGAGGCGCCATATTGGTTGCCATACCCACCGCGATCCCTGAAGCGCCGTTGATTAGCAGGTTAGGAATCCTGCAGGGCATCACCGTGGGCTCCTTTAGGGTGTCATCGAAATTGAGCTTAAAATCAACCGTGTCTTTCTCTATATCAGCAATAACTTCTTCTGCAATCTTACGCATCCTGGCTTCGGTATACCTCATAGCTGCCGGGTTGTCACCGTCCATGGAACCAAAGTTACCCTGTCCGTCGACCAGCGGATATCTCAGACTCCAATCCTGGGCCATACGAACCATGGCATCATATACCGACGTGTCTCCATGGGGATGGTACTTCCCCAGAACCTCCCCGACAATACGCGCCGACTTCTTATAGGCACGGTTCGAAAGTACTCCGAGTTCATACATTCCAAACAGTACCCTGCGGTGAACAGGCTTCAGTCCGTCCCTAACATCAGGCAAGGCCCTGGCGACAATTACCGACATCGAATAGTCGATATATGCCGTCTTCATCTGGTTCTCTATGTTTACTCCAATGATCTTCTCTCCGGATTCCGTTTTTTCCATTTTTATTCTATTGATTTTCAGGAAAGTAAATATTTATTCTCCTCACTACGAAAATAACAAAAATCCTCCGGATATCCATGTAAAAAAGCATTAATATTTCAAGGTCTTATGAACACGGAAATGTTAATAATTAAAGGCCTTTAGTTATGATGCTGACGATATCGATCGTATTTTTGGACCGTTGCCATTTTTGCCGGTTAAAAGAATCTGGCTTGATTATTGTAAATGAAATGCAGCGGATACAAATTATTTCGTATCCTTACACGTTTTTAAGACATGTAAGTTATTAATAAGAAAGGATTAATGCATGGAAGCAAAATTTTCACAACGCGTAAAAGACGTTCTCACATATAGCCGGGAAGAAGCCCAGCGCCTTGGTAATGATTATATCGGTCTTGAACACCTGGCCCTGGGGATTATCAGGGAAGGTGAAGGTCTGGCCATTAAAATCCTGAGAAACCTCGGGGCTGACCTTAAGGAAATCCGTAATAAAATAGAGCATGCCGTGGCAAGCCATAAAGAACGTCCTGTTGGTGCAGAGAATATCCCTCTGATCAAGCAGGCAGAAAGAGCCCTTAAGATAACCTACCTCGAAGCCAAGGTGTTTAACAGTGAACTTATTGGCACCGAGCACCTTTTACTTGCTATTTTGAAAGATGAGAATAATCTTGTAACTAAAACTTTCGGCAATTTTGGCATAAGCTATGACAATTTCAAGGATGAGCTCAGGGCTGTCATGAATTCGGGCCGGGAAGAAAAATCAATACCTCCTCAGAACATTCTTCCCAAAGATGAGGAAGATGAAGAGCAGGAAGAAGGGGGCAAACCCTTTATGTCTACACCTAAACGTCCAGGCGAAACTAAATCAAAAACCCCCGTACTCGATAATTTTGGCCGTGATATCACCAAAGCCGCGGAGGAAGGCCGGCTTGACCCTATTGTTGGAAGAGAGAAAGAGCTGCAGCGTATCGCACAGATTCTCAGCCGGCGTAAAAAAAATAATCCCATCCTTATAGGTGAACCCGGTGTTGGCAAGTCAGCCATTGCCGAAGGACTGGCTCTCAGGATCGTGCAAAGGAAAGTTTCCAGGGCTTTATTCAACAAGCGTTTGGTTTCTCTCGATCTGGCATCCCTGGTTGCAGGCACAAAATACCGCGGACAATTTGAGGAACGGATGAAAGCAGTCTTGAATGAACTGGAGAAAAATCCAAACATCATCTTGTTTATTGATGAGATCCATACTATTGTAGGAGCAGGCAATGCCTCTGGTTCCCTCGATGCGTCAAACATGTTCAAACCAGCCCTGGCCCGGGGCGAGCTGCAATGCATCGGTGCCACTACACTCGACGAGTACAGGCAGTACATCGAAAAAGACGGCGCCCTGGAAAGACGTTTCGAAAAAGTACTTGTTGACCCTACCAACCCGGAAGAAACTATAGAGATCCTGCAGAATATAAAGGAAAAGTATGAAGACCATCATCTGGTCAAATACACCGATGATGCCATCAAAGCCTGTGTTTCGCTTACAAACCGTTACCTGAGCGACCGTTATCTCCCCGATAAGGCGATTGACGCTCTCGACGAAGCCGGTGCAAGGGTGCATATTACACATATCAATGTACCCCAGGAAATCATCAACATCGAAAACCAGATCGAAGAAACCAAAAAGAAGAAAATGTCGGCTATCAACAGCCAGAAATTCGAAGAAGCGGCCGACCTGCGCGACACTGAACGGAAACTTCAGGAAAACCTCGAGAAAGAAAAAAAGAAATGGGAGGAACAATCCAGGATCAACCGTGAGATTGTTGACGAAGAAAACGTGGCCGAGGTAGTAGCCATGATGACCGGAATTCCTGTACAGCGAATCGCTAAAAACGAAAGTGACAAGCTTATTAATATGGAAGGCGAGCTGGAAAATTCAGTAATCGGCCAGAATGAGGCAATTAAAAAAGTGGTTAAAGCCATCCGCCGTAACCGCGCAGGACTCAAAGACCCCAACAAACCCATCGGCTCATTCATATTCCTGGGCCCCACGGGAGTCGGGAAAACACATCTTGCCAAGGTACTCTCGCGATATCTCTTTGATACAGAAGATGCTCTGGTGAGAATCGACATGAGCGAATATATGGAGAAGTTCGCGGTATCAAGACTTATCGGAGCGCCTCCGGGCTATGTGGGTTATGAAGAAGGCGGACAGCTTACCGAAAAAATCCGCCGCCGCCCCTACTCCATCATCCTGCTCGATGAAATCGAAAAGGCTCATCCCGATGTTTTCCACCTGTTACTTCAGGTCCTCGACGACGGCCAGCTTACCGATAGCTTCGGACGCAGAGTCGATTTCAAGAATACTATCGTAATCATGACATCTAACATCGGTTCACGACAGCTAAAGGATTTCGGACAGGGAGTCGGTTTTATGACCAAAGCTAAAGCCGAAGCCGGCGCTGACCATGCCCGCGGGGTCATCGAAAATGCGCTTAAAAAGACCTTCGCACCTGAATTTCTGAACCGTATCGATGATGTGGTCATCTTTAACTCCCTCGAAAGGGAGGATATCCATAAGATCATCGACATTGAACTGGCTCATCTCTTCAAACGGATCAAAACCATAGGGTACCAGGTGGTGATCAGCACAGAGGCAAAAGACTTTATAGCTGAAAAAGGCTGGGATGCCCAGTTCGGTGCAAGACCGCTGAAACGCGCAATTCAGAAATATATCGAAGACGTCCTTGCCGAAGAGGTTATAAAATCAAAGCTATCGGTCAATGATATTCTGACTCTCGATATTGACAAGGAAAAGAAGGATGTTTTTGTGACCGTTGCTAAAGCCGAAACAGTTGAACCGGCAGGGGAAACAGGTAGCTAAAAGCGGTTTAGCAATTCCTCGTGTTTCATCGTACGGATCAGAGTTTCTTCGTTAATGCCCACATTACCGAATATCGAATCCAGTGTTTGATTTATCGTTTGGTCCCCGCGAAAATAATATCTCACGGCAATTGAAAAACCGTTGTCCTCATAGTTGATCTTATCCCCCTCAGGATCTGTAATATAAAAATTGTCGGCCTCCACCGTTTCACCTTTCATGTATTTCACACTTATAGGTGCAAGCAAGTCGGCCGTCTTGGTTTTAATAAGGTCGGTGAACTGGTACTCTCCCATCACGAACAAATCTTCAAGAAAATAAAACATAGATTTTATCTTCATATTCTGAAGCGTCTCGTTAAACCCGACAACCTTTACCCTTGAATCGCCAAACCTGGTTACATTGATACATTCTGGTTCTCCTTTGATCTTTATCAGCGCTTTATAGGACATCAGAAAAGGAATATCTCCGAATTCTATCTTTGTCTCGGTCTGAAAGAACCGGGAGTTTTTCATAGGTTTATAAAATGAAATGAAATGCATCGAAATCTCGTCCTTAATGCAGTTGTTATGAGGGTTCCTGAGGTTATTATCCTTGAAAAACTCCAGAAACTCATAGCTGTAGCGACCGTATGCCAGATTGATATATCCGAGTTTTATCAGGGGAAACAGTCGGGCCCTGGTAAAAACAAGCAACAGAACAAATAAAAAAATACCTACAAGTGCCAGAATAAGATACAGCATGCTCGGGTCAAAGGAGGTGCTGTCTTTCGCGGTTCTTGCAAGAAGAATAAAAGAAATCATCAGAAAGTTCATCGTGTATGTAAAGTCTGAGTTGTAATGTCAATACTATGGCTGACGGTGCAAAGGTAAGTTAAATTTTAATGAGAGTGTTAATGTGCTGAGTTTAAAATTTATACTGATTATCCTCAATCAGCCTGTCGGCAATTCTCCTGCGGGATTCCTTGACATTAAGCCCTTCAACACTGCAAAGAGAATACATGGCCTTAACGAGACTGTCTGCCTCCTGTCCCGCGGTATAGCTGTATATCGCATCACAACCCGATTTGCGGATCTTGTCGGCCGTATCATATACAAAAACATCAAGGATATCCTTATATAAAACAACCTCGTTTGCACCTTTCAGACTTTCAAGCTTGCATACCCTCAGAGCAGTGGTTTCAGCAATATAAAGCTCTGTGATCATGTCTGAAATATTGTTCAGCACTTCCTGCTCATATCCCAGTTTCTTGTCGAAGGTCTTTGAAGCGCCATGCAGGACAATTAGAACAGCCTTTTTGAAGTTTCGGATACAGCGCATTTTCTCTTCATAATATCCCCCGGATGAGGGTTTCGGTTCTGCAACATGATTCAGGTCTTCAATAAGCTTTCCCGCGGCGCCCATCAGGTCAAAATCGCCCTTCATTGCGCGTTTCATCGCGGTATCAACAACCAGCAGCCGGTTGATCTCGTTAGTCCCTTCAAAAATCCTGTTGATTCTCGAATCACGGTATCCCCGTTCAACTGCCATTTCGGCCGAGTAACCCATACCGCCATGGATCTGAACAGCTTCATCAATCACGTAATCAAGAGCCTCAGAACCGTATACCTTAAGAATCGCTGCCTCCACGGCATAATGGCTGATGCCGTCGATGCTGGCCCGGCCTTTATCCATCCCTTCAGCTTTATTTTTCTCTATCTGAATGTCAATATCCCGGCTAACCCTGTAAATAGCTGATTCCAGGGCAAAAGTGCGAATGACCTGTTCGGCCAGTTTATACTTAATGGCACCGAAGGTGGAAATGTAAACTCCGAACTGCTTGCGTTCGTTAGCGTATTTCACAGAGTCGGTAATTGATTTCTTAGCGGCACCGAGCACATTGGCACCCAGCTTGATACGCCCCATATGAAGAATACTCAAGGCGATACGGAATCCCTCTCCCCTAGCGCCCAGAAGGTTCTCTACAGGTACTTTCACGTCGGTATAAAAAATCTGCGCTGTCGACGACCCTTTGATACCCATCTTATGTTCATCGGGAGTCACGGTAACACCCGGAAAAGAACGTTCTACTATAAATGCCGACAATACCCTGTCCCTGTCGATCTTGGCAAACACGACCTGCGAATCGGCAAAACCAGCGTTGGTAATCCACATCTTCTGTCCGTTAAGGATATAATGCTTCCCGTCTTCTGAAAGTATAGCCTGGGTCTTCCCTGAATTGGCATCACTGCCGGCCCCGGGCTCAGTGAGGCAGTAAGCGCCTAGCATCTCGCCGGTTGCCAGCCGTGTCACATAACGCTGGCGCTGGTCTTCGGTCCCGTAATACATGATCGGCAAAGTGCCGATACCTGTATGGGCCATGAATGCCACAGAAAAAGAATATCCCGCACCAATGGTTTCCGCTGCAAGCATCTGAGTCACAAAGGACTGCCCAAAGCCACCATATTCTTCCGAAAGTGCGATACCCATCAGGCCAAGTTCACCTGCTTTTTTAAGAGTGACTTTCATCAGAGCCGTATCCGGGGCGTCAATTTTCTCAATTATCGGATATACCTCTGTTTGAAGAAAATCTCGGCAAGACTGGGCAATCATCAACTGCTCTTCGGTAAATTCCTCTGGGATAAAAACATCGGCGGGAGCGATTTCGCGAACGAGAAATTCACCGCTTTTCAATACTTGCTTGTTTTCCATGTGGCTTTGTTTGTTTATAACGCTTAAAGATTTAATGAAACTGCGATCATTTCTGCAATATCCATATTCCTGACCTCGTTTTGTTTGTTTTTATATTTTATTCCGTCGGTGATCATATTCATACAAAAGGGACAGGCTGTGGCAACGACCTCAGCATCGGTCATCAATACGTCCCCGGTACGTTCCATATAAATCTCCTTCTTTCCCGGTTCGGTCTCCTTGAACATTTGAGCGCCTCCGCCTCCACAGCATAGTGCCGAACTCCGGTTTCTCTGCATCTCTTTATAGACCGGACTCAGGGACTTCAGAATCTTTCTGGGTTCCTTGTAAATATCATTGGCACGACCCAGATAGCAGGGGTCATGATAAGTGAGGCTGGTGTTGCCAAAGACGGCCTTATTTGTTATCAACGCTCCACTGTCAATCATTTCATCAATGAAGTGAACATAATTTACTACTTCATAATGGCCACCCAGGTCGGGGTATTCATTTTTAAAGATATTGTAACAATGCGGACAGGTTGTGAGGATTTTACTGATACCGTATGTCCTGAACAACTCAATATTCTGTAAAGCCTGCATCTGGTATAGCATCTCGTTCCCTGCCCTTCTGGCAGGATCTCCTGAACAGGTTTCTTCTGTTCCGAGAACTGCATAACTCACCTTCAAATGGTTCAGTATCCCGGCAAAAGCCCTTGAGACTTTACGATACCTGTCGTCAAAAGCGCCCGAACATCCCACCCAATAAAGGAATTCAGGCTTCTCGCCCCGGGCAAAGAGATCGGCTATCACAGGCACCTCAATTTCTTTTGCCCACAGCATCCTGTCACCCTGAGAGAACTGCCATGGAGCTCCGTTGTTTTCAATATAGCCGAACATGGCTTTAATCTGGCCCGGGGCCGAACCTTCTTCCATAACCAGATACCTGCGCATCTCCAGGATAAGAGTGGGTTGGTTTATGTTGATAGGACATTCCCTGGAACAGGCGTTGCAGGTTGTACATGACCATAATTCCTCCTCCGAGATATAATCTCTGATCAGCGATTTATGGTCTGAAAAAGACTTTCCGTTTTTTACCATCAGAGGTCCCTTCTCTTTCATCCTTGCCCTGAGATCCATCATGATCTTACGTGGGGAAAGTTTCTTGCCGGTGATATTCGCCGGACAAACAGAAGTACAACGTCCACATTCAGTACAGGCCAGGGAGTCGAAATACGATTTCCAACTTACATCTTCAGCATCTTTAACCCCGAAACGATCAATATGGGCATCTTCAGCCGGTCCTGCAAAAGCAGTGTCGGGATCTAGCATCAGTCTAACCTCACGGGTTATTTCGTCCATGTTTGTAAGCTTGCCGAGAGGCTCAAGCCGTGAGAGAAATACGTTGGGTACCGACATGAAAACATGAAAATGTTTTGAATATGGCAGTATGTTCACAAACAGAAAGATCATAAGAATATGAGCCCACCAGCAGGTTTCGTAAAGAACGTTAACCGAAGCAAGATCCCATCCGGCAATCCATCCGGTGAACAGGCTGCTTACCGGATAAACTCCGAGTACAGCCTTGTTTACCATGTGTTGATGCTGTAAATAGGCAATATTCATCCCCTGTAAGGAGATCATTAGTAAAAATATCAGACTCAGGGCGATGTTTGCATCGAGATGTGAAATATGCTTCATCTCGATACCTTCAAAACGTTTTATATGCAGGAACACTCTCCTGGAAAGAAAAACCAGGATTGCAATGGCAATGGTAAGTGCGAACACATCGCCCCCGCCTATGATGACATCATAAATCAGGCCTAAAAAACCCAGCGACTTCTCTGTGGCGAACAGACCATCGATAAGCATTTCAAAGCTTCCAAAAAGAATCACACAAAAACCCCAGAAGACCAGGGCGTGAAGCAAACCTGCAAAAGGAAATCTGAAGATCCTGGTCTGGCCGATCGCTAGCCTGAACATGACACCAAACCTATGGCCGAAGTCTTTGATCCGGAAATCAGCTTTTGTAAACCTGAAAAACCGAATATAACGAAACGCTGAATACGTGAATACTCCGAGAGTGGCCAGAAGGGCAAGTGAAAAAACAATCTGTTTCAGCATATTAGGCTATTTGCCTTTGACCTCTCTGAATGCTTCTACAAGTTTAGGTAAGATCTTCAAGGCATCACCGATAATGCCATACTGGGCGGCCTCAAAAATGGGGGCATCCTTATCGGTGTTTATGGCCACGATAAATTTGGAGCCACTTACTCCGGCCAGATGCTGAGTGGCGCCTGAGATGCCGATAGCAAAATAAAGATCCGGGGCAATGATTTTCCCGGTCTGGCCGGTATGTTCTTCATGACTCCGCCATCCTTCATCAGATACAGGTCTTGAACAGGCCGTTGCTCCCCCGAGAATACCGGCAAGCTCTGCCAGGGGTCCCCAGTTGTCGGCAGATTTCATGCCCCGGCCTCCTGAAATAACAATCTCGGCATCGGTCAGAAGGATCTTGCCGGCCTGTTTCTGAGTGTCCTGTACAAGAGTTTTATTTACAGCTGATTCAATGGTCGTATGCTCAATCACTACAGGCATCTGTTTCGCTATAAGCTCAAAGGAATTCTGGGATAGGGTCAATACTTTAATATCCGATCTGATTGCCACTTTTGCAAAGGCGTTTCCAGAGAAGACTTTTTTGTAAACCACGAATGGGTCTGTTGACACGGGAAGACGGCTCACACCTGCCCCCAGTCCGGCCTTTAACCTTACCGCAACCCTTGGGGCAATGGCTTTTCCCAGGTTGTTATTTGAAAGGATGACAACGTTGGCGCCGTTTTTCCCGGCAACTTCTGCCACGGCTAAAGTATAATTCTGGTTGTCGAGGATATTAAACTGATCTCCATCAACGCTGATGATCTTTGATGCACCATACGCGGCAAGCTTCGACAGCTCGGCATCACCGACGTTTCCGATAGAAACGGCAATAGCGCCGGAACCCAGCATTTCGGCAACTTTAGCGGCATAAGAAACAAGCTCGAACGACAGCTTCTTGAACCTGCCATCCCAATTTTCAACAAATACTAATACAGACATGATACGTAGTTATGCAGATGGATAAACACTACTTAAATTACTTTGGCTTCATTCTGAAGAAGCTCTACGAGCAGCTTCGGATTTTCGGGATCAATATATTTACATGCAGCCCGGGGCTGAGGTTTCTCATATACCAGAACTTCTGTCATCGCACTGCTTCCCCCTGGCTCAGATACTTTGATGGGTTTGCTTCGGGCCATCATAATGCCTCTCATGGCCGCAATTCTGGGCTCTTTCGCAATACCTTTCTGTACAATGGCAACCAGTGGAATAGCTGAACTTATAACTTCCTTCCCCCCATCGATTTCGCGGGTGAGAATCACCTGGCCATTTTCAAAACGGATCGCAGAGACAGAAGAAACAGAAGGAATCCCCAGGAACTCAGCAAGCATCCCTCCTACCATTGACCCATTATAATCGCTCGATTCAATGCCACAAAGGATAAGGTCGTAACTTTCTTTTTTCAGGGCTTCGGCAAGCTGGGCAGCTACAAAAATACCATCGGTTGGATCAGCATTGATCCTGATGGCATCATCTGCCCCGATAGCCAGAGCTTTCCGAATCGTTGGCTCGGAACCCACAAGCCCTACATGGGCTACGGTAACCTTCTGTATCCCATTTGCAGGGTCATCTTTAAGTTCAAGGGCCCGGGTGAGAGATAACTCATCCCATGGATTAATAATCCATTGAATTCCTGCGGTATCGAGTTTTTTGGAATCATCGATAAACTTCACTTTTGTGGTAGTGTCAGGAACATTACTGATACAAACAAGTATATTCATTCTTGGTTTTTTTGCTTTGCAAATTTAGGATAAAAAAAATAACAGGAAAATGAAATCATCACTCATCCTCAAGACTCTTTTTGTATTGCGTCATTGCCTTCAGGCTCATGCCCATGCCCGAAAATCCGCCGTCATGAAAGATATTCTGCATGGTGACTTTCCTTGAAAGATCAGAAAACAATACCATGCAAAAATCGGCACACTCCTGAGCCGTGGCGTTTCCCAATGGTGACATCCTCTCGGTAAAATCAATCAAAGCATCAATCCCCTTCACCCCGCTTCCCGCGGTAGTCCTCGTGGGAGACTGGGATATAGTGTTGATTCTTACATTCTTTTCCCTGCCGTAAATATATCCAAAGCTCCTGGCAATCGATTCAAGCATAGCCTTGGCATCAGCCATATCATTATACCTGTTCAAGGTTCTCTGAGAAGCAATATAAGAAAGTGCTACAATAGATCCCCAGTCATTGATGGCATCCATCTTTTTGGCCACCTGTATCATTTTATGGAACGACATGGCCGAAATATCCATCGTCTTGTGATAAAAATTGTAATCCAGATCGTCGTATTCCCTGCTTTTCCTCACATTCATCGACATGCCGATGGAGTGAAGAAGAAAATCTATCTTTCCTCCCATTATTTCCATTGAACGACTGAACACAATTTCGAGTTCACTTACACTGGTTGCATCAGCCTGAATGATTTCGGCATCGCACTGTTCAGATAATTCCTTTACATTCCCAAATCTTAGAGCCAGAGGGGTGTTTGAAAGTGTAAAAACAGCTCCTTCCTCCTTCGCCCTCAAGGCGACATTCCATGCAATGGACTTCTCATCCAAAGCCCCGAAAATAATTCCTTTTTTCCCTTTTAGCAGATTGTATGACATTCTTTATATTCCTGATTAACAATAATTTAATTAAATATCCAGCTCATTCTCTAACTTGCCAGCAATTCTCTGGCTGTTCTGATTGCAGCGGCCGTAATTTTTTCATTACTCATCATCTTTGCTATCTCTTCAACCCTTTCATTGCTTTTTAGCTTTCTGATCAGGGTCATGGTAATATCTTTGCTTTCACTTTTATACACATTATAGTGGTGACTTCCTTTTCCCGCAATCTGAGGCAAATGAGTGATTACTATTACCTGCATCTCGGCCGACATGGCCTTGAGTATCGTTCCTACTTTCCCGGCTATGTCGCCGGAAACTCCGCTGTCGATCTCATCGAAAATAATAGTAGGCAGAAGATTCTTACGACTTACCATCGACTTGATCGTAAGCATCAGACGCGATAGTTCACCACCCGAAGCAACTTTCGAGACCTCGCTTGGAGATATGCCTTTATTGGCTGAGAATAGAAATCTCACCTTCTCGAGGCCACCTATACTTATTTCCTTCTCATCACTGATTTCAACCATGAACCTTGAAGCAGGCATTCCCAGCTGAGCCAGCCGGTTTTCAACTTCCTGTTCAAATTTTTTCCTGATCTCTTTGCGCGCCGTCGAAATCAGTTCAGCTTCTTCTTTTAACCTCTTGTGCAACAATGCCAGTTCTGCTTCGAGCGACTTGATTTTTAACTCTAGCTGATCATCTTCATTTAACTTATTTTCAATATCTTGAATAATGAATAAAAGTTCTTCAACTGTTCGTGCCTGATGTTTCTTCTCTAAGTTGTATATCAGATCAAGCCTCTGAGTCAGGCGTAGTGATTCCCCTGGGTCATAATGAATTTCATCCTCAAGTTTTTCTGTTTCTTTCAGTATGTCTTTGATATCGATTTGGTTGTTTTTAAGCCTGGATGTCAGGTTTTCTATAGCCGGGTGATATCGAGAAACTGAAGTTAATCCCGTTATGACTTCACTGAGAAGCGAAAGAATGTTCACCTCGGCGCTGCCGGTTTTTTCCGCGGCATGAAAGAGACCGCTTTTAATTTCTTCGGTATGTGAAATAATGCCAAGCCTCTGTTCTGCTTCTTCCTGTTCCCCCGACTTTAGACCGGCTTTTACCAGCTCGTCAAGCAGATAGCGGAAATAATCCAACTCTCCTTTTGATTTTGCTTCCTTTTGCCTGTTCTCTTCCACCTCCCTGATCAGCCGGCAGTAATGCCTGAATCCCTGCTGATACACTTTGAAAGCTTCCGTTTGCAAGGCATAGCTGTCGAGAATAGCAATCTGAAAATCAGTGTCGTTCAGGGTAACAACAGAATTCTGCGAATGAATATTCACGAGTTTGTCGCCCAGTTCTTTCAAAAGTGCGAGATTAACCGGAGTATCATTGATAAACGCTCTGGATTTTCCACTCTGGTTGATTTCTCTTCTGAGAACAGCCGTTTCATCATAATCAAGATCATGCAAAGAAAAGAATGGCTCAAGCTCGTATCCTTTAATCAGAAAACTGCCCTCAACAATACACTTCCCGGCTTTATCCAAAAGAGAAGAAATATCAGCCCTCTGTCCAAGGATCAGGTTCATCGCTCCCAGCAAGATCGATTTTCCCGATCCGGTCTCCCCTGTTATTACAGACAAGCCGGGAGAGAAGTCAATCTCCAGGTCATGGATCAAAATATAATTATCAATGGAGAGCTTCCTGAGCATTTCCGCAAGTAAGAATTTGAATTTATTTGCTTTCCAGAATTACCTGGTAGCTTGATCCGTTTGCCGGATCAATTTCTTTAAAAATATTCACCACCGTCGCTTTTTCGGTTGGAGGGACCTTTTGGTCAGAGTAGATATTTATAAATTCATCACGTTTAGCATCCGTGAGCAGCTGAAGTGCGAACAACTCTGGTTTGGTATTAAAAAGTGTTTTGATCCCGTCGAGCGATTGAGTGCAGTTTTCTCTTCCGGCATCGACTTTTTCGTACATTTCATCCAGGCCCAGCCTGTGGTATTTATAAAAAAAATCCCTGAGGGCTGAGTTGCTGGGGTTAAGAAAATTTTCGGCCATCCAGTATCGGTTTCTTGTCCCGTCAAAAGCTTTCCATCCAGGCTCGCTGGCATTCTGCGCGGCAGTCACAACTTCCTGTGCCTTGACCAAAAATGCCTGTCCTCCGCTGGGCGAAAAAGTATCAAAATACAATCCCAGATACATATAGGTATAAAACGCGAGGACCGATGTGAGGTTTGAAGAGAATGTTCCGTCGGAATAATCGAGGGGTTGGAACTCAGTATATCTGAACTGAAATCCCTTATCAATATAATTTAGCAACACGCTGTTATATGCCGAGTTAAGAACCGGGCGTCTCAATACCAGGTTGATATTTCCCCTGAATTCATCGGAACTAAGCCGATCGTTGACCGTGATGAGAATAGTACATTCTATTCTTTCTTCAACTTTGAAGTTATTGTTGGTCCATTTACGATTATTAACAAACTCGTAAATTGCATTTTGGAGGTTCTCAAAAACCCGTTTGTCAGTACCCTCAATCTGAGGGGCAGAGACACTGACGATACAGTTCATTTCCTGGGAAAATGATGTAATGCCCCAGGCGAGAAAACAAAATATGACCCCTATTCGCTTCATTTTTTGGAAATAGTGTCCCAGATATCTTTTGCAACCTCTTCTTTGGGTTTAATATTTCCGCGATGAACAACTCCGCCGCGATTAAGAATAGTTATTTTATTAGTTGGGGTGCCGAAGCCCGCACCTTTATCTTTTAAGGAATTCAGAACGATAAAGTCGAGGTTTTTGTTTTTCAGTTTTTCTTCCGCATTGGCAACTTCATTATCAGTTTCAAGTGCAAAGCCCACAAGAACCTGACCATTTTTTTTTGCCTCACCCATTTTTTTGAGAATATCGGTTGTGGAACTAAGGTCAACGGAAAGATTTTCTCTTGTTTTTTTAATTTTCTTCCCTGCCGTTTCAACAGGTTTATAATCGGCAACAGCGGCGGCCATTACAACATAATCATATGACGGAAAATATTTCATGCAGGCCTTATACATCTCCTCTGCCGATTCCACCTTAACTTCTTTTACCCCTCCGGCTACCGTGAGGGGGTGGCTTGGACCGGTCACCAGAGTCACTTCAGCTCCCCTGGAACGTGCCTCATTAGCCAAAGCAACGCCCATGAGACCAGATGAAAAATTACTGATATATCTCACCGGATCAATACGCTCTACCGTGGGGCCTGCAGTAATAAGTACTTTTTTACCATTCAGCTGATTCTGACGCGAGAAAAAAGTTTTAAAGATGGCCAGAATCTTATCCGGTTCTTCCATGCGGCCAGGGCCGGATAACCCGCTGGCAAGTTCCCCTACCTGGGGTTCTATGATGAAATTACCGTAAGATCTGAGGGTCTCGATATTCTTGCGGGTAGATGGATGGTTGAACATATCGAGGTCCATAGCCGGTGCTATAAACACCGGGCATTTGGCAGAGAGGTAAGCCGTGATTACGAAATTATCGGCAATCCCGTTGACCATTTTACCAAGTGTGTTTGCTGTAACCGGCGCAAAAATCATAGCATCGGCCCATATGCCCAGCTCCACGTGGTTGCTCCATTCCCCGCTGGTGGCGCGAAAGGGTTCAACGATGACCGGATTTCTTGAAAGGGTAGCCAGGGTAAGAGGTGTTACGAAATCTCTTGAAACCGGAGTCATAATGACTCTTACTTCGCATCCTTCCTTTACAAGCATCCTCACCAGGATAGGAGTTTTATAGGCAGCTATGCTGCCAGTAACTCCCAGTACGATCTTTTTCCCTTTGAGCATCTTTCAACACTTATAAACTAAAACTCATCCGGCCTTTCTTTATGCGGATTCCTGAAATAAATCTCACTATTCAGATATTCATGCACTGCTATGAGAGTAGGCTTGGGAAGATGTTCATAATACTTGGCTATCTCGATCTGCTCCCGGTTCTCAAATACTTCTTCGAGATTGTCGGTCGTGCTTACAAATTCCGAGATCTTTTGGTTCAGTTCCTCTTTCATCTCCAGACCAACCTGGTTGGCACGTTTTGAAAGGATGGAAACCGTTTCGTATACATTCGCTGTACCATTCGTGAAATCCTCGATGTTACGGGTTACCGCGTTAACATCGGTCTTGATCTTTTTGTAATCCATTCTAGTGTGTTGTTTTTTTGGGTTCCTGACTTAACTGATTCAGTTTTTTCTGATCCCTTGCATAGATGGCATCCAGCTCTTTCTGACTCCTTGCTTTAAGGTCTTTTGCATCATCTATGAAGTCGCTCTCGGGATACTGGGCTATAAAATCATTATACGCCTGCACGGCCTTGGAGTGACGATCCTTTTTCTTTTCTTCGATACTTGCCTTTGCATATCTGTAATAGGATTTCACAACCATAAAAAGAATCTCCTCTTTATCTTTTGTCTCGGGATACTCTTTTAAAATATTATTCAAGCACTGGATGGCTGCAGCAAAATCTTCCATCTTGTAATACATCCTGGCAATACGCATATCCTTGGCTGCAAGTTTTTCACGCAGCTTATCGATAAGTTCATTGCATTCAGGCACTTTTTTGCTTTTAGGATATGTATTGGTAAAAAGCTGGAGTTCCTTTAAGGCTTCAATGGTATTGGTCTGGTCAAGCGTATAAACAGGTGAGTTCATATACAGACAATACGCGTTCATGTAGTAACACTCTTCTGCTTCCGGTGTATTGGGATAGTTGGTTGTATAACGCTTAAAATAATATGCTGCCAGGGTATAGTCCTTCTGATAAAAATAGCAATAGGAATAATAGTAATAAATACGCTGTGATTTATCAGTCGCTCTCACTACCGTTATCAGCTGGTCGAAAAGCTGAAGAGCACGGGAATAATCCTTTTCGTGATAAAGTTTTATAGCCTGATCATATTTTTCATCCACCGATCCGCTCTTCAGAATCTTCTGGAAGTTACAGGAACCCAGTGTCAGAAGAAAAATAAGCAGCAGTGGGATGATTCTACGGTATTTCATCGTGCAAAGGTACGTTTTTTTAGCAAAATAATACTATTTTTGTAGCTTCAAATCATATAACGTTTCATTAACCAAAAACGTATTAACGTGGATATTTTTGACAAAGTTGTAAATCATATGGGCGCCCTGGGCAAGTTTTCGGACATGGGCTATGGTTATTATTTTTTTCCGAAGCTTGAAGGGGAGATATCAAACAGAATGACATTCCGGGGCCGCGACATGCTTGTCTGGAGTCTGAACAATTATCTCGGACTTGCCAATCATCCTGAAGTAAGGCATGCTGATGCCGAAGCTGCAGCAAAATACGGTATGGGATATCCCATGGGTGCGAGGATGATGTCGGGCCAGACCATTTATCATGAACAGCTGGAGCATGAGCTGGCCGCATTTGAGCACAAAGAAGCTGCGTACCTTCTTAACTTTGGTTATATGGGAATGGTATCGATCATCGATTCACTTATCGACCGTCACGATGTTGTGGTATATGATTCCGAGGCCCATGCCTGTATTCTCGACGGATTAAGAATGCATTTGGGGAAACGTTTCGTTTACCCGCATAACAACATGGAACGTTTCGAGCAGCAGCTGAAGCATGCAAAAAACGTCACCGACAAGACCGGTGGCGGCATTCTGGTCATTACCGAAGGGGTATATGGAATGGCCGGTGATTGCGGCGATCTCAGAGGCATACTGAAATTCAAGGATCAATATGGTTTTCGGCTTCTAATTGACGATGCTCACGGATTCGGCACAATGGGCCGCACCGGTGCAGGCACCAGCGAAGAACAGGACGTGATGGACCAGGTTGATGTGTACTTCGGTACCTTTGCCAAGGCGATGGCGGGAATCGGTGCTTTTGTTGCTACTGAGAAAAAGATCATTAAAGCCCTTGCCTTCAACATGCGTTCTCAGATCTATGCAAAATCACTGCCTATGCCAATGGTCATAGGAGCCCTGAAAAGGATGGAACTTATCAGGAATCATCCTGAGTTAAAAGACACCCTGTGGACTATCGTGAATGCCTTGCAGAAAGGCCTCAAGGCCAAAGGTTTCGACCTTGGCAAAACGAATTCTCCCGTTACTCCGGTATATTTCCAGGGAGGCATAGGCGAAGCCACTCAGATAGTTGCTGACTTAAGAGAGGAACATGCTATATTCTGCTCGATGGTGGCCTACCCTGTGGTACCCAAAGGGGTTCTCATGCTTCGTCTTATCCCTACTGCAATCCATACTCTTGAAGATGTCGATTACACTATCAACGCATTCTCGGAAGTAAAGAAGAAACTCGATAGTGGAAAATACAATTCAGGGATAATCCCTCCGTTAGCCGACAAGTATTAAATATTCTTTCGATGCATAAAAACAGGGTAAATCAGGTTATTTTTATTAATTCCCTGTTTTATTTTCTTTGCGCTTATCTGATCCTTTTTCTTATATCAAGAATAAGTGTTGCAATCTCTGCCTCCGCTTTCAGCATCCCTGTAAGGCTGTATTACCATGAAATTGATTACCTGATACGGAGTTCTGAATGGTCATCCGATTCAGTTACGGTGATATTCGGTACGGGCCCTCTCCTCTGCCTTCTCCTGGGCCTTGTCCTGCTTTTAATATTCATCAATGTTGCCACCGAAGAAGGAAGGTTGAGAATACTTCTGGTTTGGCTGATCATCCTGGCTCTTGTTAACTTTTTTGGCGAAATAATTATCGGCTCGGTGATGAACCAGGGATTCGGCTATGTAATCATGTATATGTTCATCATGGATACCGGCAGGGTGGTCGTCACACTTCTCGGGGGGATACTGCTTTTCCTTTGTGGCCTGGCCCTTTCAAAAACACTGTTGTTTACAGCAAACATATATCTGCCTCATCTTAAGGGGATTGAAAAAATAAGATTTGTCATTTACCAGTACTTCTTCCCCTATCTTGCAGGGATACTGATATTACAGGTGATAGAACTTCCTGTTATAAGCTGGTTCCCTACCCTGGTAAGGCTTTGCGGCATCCTTTTCCTGATCCCTGTTCTTTCCAGATCACTCAGCCTTCAGGATGTTTATTTTGAAGAGGAAACCCCTGAATTCAGTATCTCCTGGAAAACCGGAGCCCTGGCCCTGGCGCTGCTTCTGATCTATCGTATAGGTTTTGGTATCGGACTGAAATTCGACCTTTGATCAATGCCTAACTATGATCTGCCTGCGGTATACTCCGTTCTCATTTCTCAGCACAACGAAATACAATCCGTCTGGGAAGGATGCCACATCGAGATTATAAACCAGATTCCCGTTATTATTTATTTCTGAGGAATACAGGCAGAGCCCGAGTGCATTCAGCACATCCAGCTTCCACTTTTTAGAATCCGTCTCGGGAAACACTATATGGATGTTTTTTGAAGCCGGCACCGGATATATAACAAGTTCTCCCCGGTTCAGCTCTTGTGCCCCGTAAGTCACGGGCTTTAGCATAACATCAAGTTTCACTCCGTGATAATGAGTCACAATAACGTTTGTGATCGTCTTGCTGTAATACCCCGGGCGTGAAAAAGTCAGGTCCCAACTCCCCTGGTCTATGACCCGGTTATAATATCCGCCGGGCATCCTCGAATAGATAAGGGAACTGTCTTTGTCGTGATTCGCAATAAAAATTTTTGCATCCAGAGGAAACCCGGTCACTGTATCGGTTACTATTCCATGTATACCGTATAGAGTCTGTTCAATAAAATTGAGGTATGAATGATAATTATAATTCCAATAGTTCACCAGCTGATTGGCCGGCAGCAATTTCGTGGTAGAAAGTTCAATAGTAACTTCACGGCAGTGACGCCAGTAGTTCATATAATCCTGCCTTCCTCCTGTAATCCTGTACCATGCGTATCCGTTAGTGATTCCGTTCTGATAGTCGTCAAAATAACCCGAGGGTGCATATTTGTGAGCTGTGTCGGCATACTCACGGCCAACGAACTGCCACCATGAGTCATCGGCAGCCAGCCTCGACCAGGTATCCCAGGGATAATTAAATACTTCTATACCACCGTGAAAATTTGCCGACATGGTAAACCCATTGCTTCCTGCATAATTCATGAAGTCTATAGTTTCTGACTGCCAGGGGTTGCCGTCGGGATGCTGCCCCGCGGCCGGATCGGGGTAGTTTCTGTTCATATCAACTCCATTGCCATTCAAACGGGTTGCCCCGTTCACGCTATTGTTTCCGCCGGCGTACGTGCCATCAGGATTTGCAAGAGGGTTAATGAAAATCATGACACTGTCGACCAGCCTTGTGGCCTTTGCGTTTGTCCCGTAATTAGTTAACAAATAATCAATCAGATGAAGCATTCCAATATAGCCTGTTAATTCATCCCCGTGAATTGAACTCGTGTACAGGAACTTCGGTTTTGCCCCGTTTGCATTAACATCTTTGGATATCTTGACAGCCAGGAGAAGACGACCAAAAATTGTTATTCCGATAGTATCCAGTTTGCAAATAGCAGGATAGGTGTTGGCGAAGTACTCCATGGTGTCGACATACTGCTGGTATGTAGGGTAAAAATTCCATGTTGCAGGTCCCTTTGACTTCGGGGAGTCTTTGGGCTGCATCAGGTCTGCATCAGTTAGCATACTTCCGGGAGGCGTCAGTATGGTTATGTCATAACCCAGTTTGACGAAATTTTCGAATTCAGGTTTGTTTGCATAAGCATAGATCTCATTTCCATGTACATTATCAATCGAAATGATGTTCGTAAGTTCATCCAGAATTGATCGGTCGAAAACACTAAATTTAAAATATACTTCCCGGTTGGCTTTAAGCAGGCTGTCGGCCTTTTTCTTGTCGTATGTCTGTCCCTGAACCATCAGGCTCACCGTAAAAAGCAGTGAAAAGAGTATAAAAAGTTTTTTCATGATTCGAGAAGCTGTTGTAAAAGTTTATAGGTTTCGGTATTAACAGGGACAAGGGGAAGCCTGAGATGGTTGCTTGCAAGTTTTTTAATCTCAAGAGCAGCTTTGACGCCGGCAGGGCTGCCATCAGCAAATAATGCATTGATAAAATCAAGAAGACGAAAATGAATTGCCCTGGCTTTTTCGAAATCTCCTTTTAATCCGGCACGGACCATATTGGAAAATTCCAGGGGAAACACATTGGCAACAACCGAGATCACTCCGTCGGCGCCCAGCGCCAGCAGCGGCAGGGTTAGTGCATCATCTCCCGAGAGGACAAGAAAATCGTTCGGCCTGTTCTTCAGCACCTGGCCGATCTGGTCCAGATTGCCCGAGGCTTCCTTGATCCCGATAATATTTTTACACTCCCGGGCAAGCCTGAGCGTTGTTGAAGCAGTAATGTTGCTGCCGGTTCTGCCGGGTACCGTATACAGGATTACCGGTACCGGACTTTCCTCCGAAACGGCTTTGAAATGAAGGAAAATGCCTTGCTGTTGTGGTTTATTATAATATGGACAAACGGATAATACCGCATCAACACCTTTGAAAGATAAATCACTGATTGCAGCTGTTACATCATGAGTGCTGTTCCCTCCTATCCCGACAACAAGAGGAACACGGCCGGTATTTTGTTCAACCGAAAAGGCAATCAGATCCTTTTTCTCCTGTATCGATACGGTAGGCGATTCACCGGTAGTACCCAGAACAACGATGAATTCACATCCGCCTTTGATGATATGATTTAAAACCTTTTCATAGGCTTTAAAATCAATACTTCCTGATTTCCTGAATGGTGTGATGATGGCAACCCCTGTGCCTTTAAATTTACTGCGGAAGCTTTTCATTGGTTTTAATAATAGTCAGATAATGTTTGATCTGGCTCAGGTATTCATCCATCGTTATCACTGGTTTAATATCGATCATAAAATCATAGTAACAGGCATTGTCTTCCGAGAACCTGCCTACACGGCAAATGGCCTTCGACAAACCGGCGATATAGTTCAGAGGAAAAGAATCGCCGGCGCTGAGATCAATAAGCAGGTCAAATTCCTTGTTCATAAAATCTCTTACTTTATCATGGATAGGCCTGTAAAACCAGGTAATATCTTTTTTCGTGAAAAAATCATAGGATAATTTCGGAAGAAAACGATGGATCAGGTTTTTGCTTCTTACAAAACCCAGCGTCTTAACTTCTTTATGCTCCTTCTGCAGCTGAACAACAAATTCTGCCACTTTGTCGTAGTCAGGAACTTCGTTAAGGGTATATAAAATACCTACCCTTTTCGCTCCCGGCAGGTTAACCATACCATGTAAATTGCTTGTCCTGGACTGCTCTTTATTAAAATAATACTGTCCGATTTTTCTTCTGATGTTTTTGAACATATCGTTTACTTTTAAAATAGAGATAGTCTTTCGCAAAGGTACAACAAAAGCTTATAACGGCAATTTACGGAAAAGATTATAATGTACATCAAGGGTTTTTGTAATTTTACAACAAAAAGAAAATCAGGGCAGGTGATGGGAAGACTTAACCTTCAGGTTGAAATTGATTCTAAATCGGGTTTCTGTTTTGGGGTAGTAGGCGCTATAGAAAAAGCCGAGAAGGAACTTCAGATTTCCGACGAGTTGTTTTGCCTCGGCGAAATCGTTCATAATGATGAAGAGGTGAAGCGCCTCGAACTACAGGGCATGGTAAATATTTCAAAAGAAGGTCTTTCGACCCTTCAGAATAAGACTATACTGTTCCGTGCTCACGGGGAGCCGCCCGAAAGCTATAAGCTTGCTATGAAAAACGGAAACCGTATCATCGATGCCTCATGTCCGATCATACTAAAACTTCAGAAAAGATTCAGGGAATCCTATGAAAAAGGGGAGATTATTTACCTATATGGCAAACCTAACCACCCTGAAGTCATAGGGTTAAACGGACAGATAGACAACAAAGCCATTGTTTTCGGGCATATTGAAGACCTGGAGCTGTCGAAAATGCCCAAAAAAATAACTTTGTACAGTCAGACGACGATGTCTATCGAAAGTTTTTACGAAATTGTTAATACACTTGATGCCGGCGGTATTCAGGTTACTGTAAGAGATACTATTTGCCGGCAGGTATCACATCGTGAACCCAGCCTCCGTGAATTCAGCCGGAAGTATAAAAAAATAGTGTTTGTTGCCGGAAAACACTCATCAAACGGCAGTGTATTATTCAATGTATGCAGGCATGAAAACAGTAATACGTATTTCTTAAGTTCGCCGGATGAGATTTTCGCAAACTGGTTCGAAGCGAATGATACCGTGGGAATATGCGGAGCTACTTCAACCCCGATGTGGCTTATGAAAGATGTTGAAACAAAACTACTTGCCCTCTGATGCTTAAAGTAACACTACTTGGAACCGGGACATCGCAGGGAGTACCCGTAATTGGTTGCGGATGCAAGGCTTGCAGTTCTTCTGACCCTCGTGATCAGCGGCTCAGGTCATCCATTCTGGTTGAATGGAATACCATAAGGATAGTGGTGGATTGCGGCCCTGACTTCCGTCAGCAGATGCTGTTAAACAAGGTAAACAGTATAGATGCCATCCTGCTTACTCATGGGCATAAGGACCATCTGGGCGGGTTAGACGATGTGAGGGCCTATAACTATATTTTAAAAAGGCCGGTTGATGTCTATGCCGAAAAAAAAGTTCAGAAAATGATTAAAACAGAGTATGCATACGCCTTTGAGAAGGAACCGTATCCCGGCGTCCCTGAAATAGTCTTGCATGATCTTATCAATAAGCCCTTCAATGTTGCCGGGTTGACGGTAATACCGATCAGGGCAACTCACTTTAATGACCGTCATTTTGTATTCGGTTTCAGGTTTAACGATTTCACTTATCTTACCGATGCAGTGAAAATCTCATCCGCAGAAAAAGAAAAGATAAAAGGCTCAAAGGTCGTCGTCATCAATGCACTCAGAAAAGAAAAACATTATTCTCACTTTAACCTGGAAGAAGCTTTGTCGCTTATGAAAGAACTACAGCCTGAGCAGGGCTTTCTTACACATATCAGTCATCAGATGGGAAAGTATACTGAGGTCTCGAAGCTTTTACCCGACAACGTGAAACTGGCTTATGACGGCCTTTCAATTGCTATCGGCGACTGATTTTCACCCTTTTGAGTGTCAGCATGTTCATTGGGTTGCTGCCCAGGCCTGTGATTCCTTTTCTCACAAAACGGAGGGCCTGGTCATAATACAGAACGACCATCGGAGCTTCTTCCATCACAAGCCTTTCCATCTGCCGATAGATGCCAAACCTTATTGAATCTGCCGGCTCGTGCAAAGTAAGATCATATAAGCGATCAAATTCCCTGTTCGAAAAATGAGTGTAGTTTGGCCCCCGTGGGCAGAAATTCCGGCCCAGAAACATGAGCAGGTAATTCTCGGCATCGGGATAATCGGCAATCCATGAGGCCCTGAAAAACGGCAGCCTTGCTTCTGCCTTCATTTGTTTAATCGCTGCCGGCGTGCTGATCTCGATCTTCATCTCAACACCTAAAACTGTAAGCTGCTGCTGGATGTGTTTGCAGAAATCGAGATAATCGGGGGTAGAAACAAGAGTTACCGGAGGCATTCCCTTCCCTCCCGGGAAACCGGCCTCAGAAAGTAATTGCCGGGCTTTCTCTATATTGTATGTATAATAAACTTTAGTGGAATCAAATGAAGGCAGTCCTTTGGGGATGATCCCGTTGATACCCGGGCTACCTATATTATTCCTCAGGTAAGTGACCATCTTTTTACGGTCAAAGGCATAGTTTATAGCCTGCCTCACCCTTTTATCGAACAATGGATTCGGCTTGCCTTCTATGATCGCCTGATCGACCAGAAACCCCAGATATTCGGTATTCAGGTAGGGCTGGGTGATGAGTTCCACAGTATTTCTATATTTCTGCTGCAGACGGCCCTGTTTTGTAAGAAGTTCATCCTTGTACGAGGGATCAAGCCCGGAAATAAAATCTAGCTTTCCTTTAACAAAATCCAGAAAGGCCGACTGCTTATCGGAAAGGAAACTTATACTCACGGCATCGAGATACGGGAGCCGGCTGCTGCCCTCTGATTCAAAATAATCAGGATTTTTAACCAATACCAATCTGACTCCTTCTTTCCAGAACTTGAACATAAACGGGCCTGTTCCCACGGGATGCCTTCTGAAACCTTCTCCATACCATTGTATTGCTTCCCTGGGAACCACCGAGGCATAAGGCATAGCCAACATGGATAAAAAAGGAGGAAAACCTTCTTTCAACCTGATGACGAGAGTACTGTCGTCAGGAGCAATGAAAGCAGGCCCGCCCTGCTCCCTTGACACATTGTCGAATATCCAGGTTCCTGATGACGCTGTGGCAGGGTCAAGGATCCGATTAAAACTGTAGATGAAATCAGCGGCTTTGACCTGCCTGCCCTTTACAGATTGAAACACGGGATCGGAATGAAAATATACGTCATTCCTCAGGTGAAACCTGTATTCTGTGCCATCCGGATTAATTTCCCATGAATTTGCAAGGCAAGGCATTATTCTCAGGCGATCATCCAGCTGAACCAGGCCGTTAAAGATCTGGTTAACCGGCCAGATCACCGACTGGTCACGGGCATAAGCCGGATCGAGCGAACTGATGCCGGCCGACTCATTATACCTGAAAACATTACTTATGCGTTCATTGGCTGCCGGCCCGGTACAAGCCGTGAACAAACAAAATAAAAAAAATATACCCCATCCGGCCAACCTTTCGAGCATTTTCACACTCATAGTATGAGCTTATTGTTTCTGAAAAGTGATGCCACAAATTTATCACAAATCTCCGACCTTATCAATTTCCATCATGGATATACGCGATAATTACTACTTTTGCAGGATTACCCAGGGCTTCCCATTTTTCATCTTTTTAAATAAATTAATGCTATGATGCGATTATTATATACCTGCCTTCTTCTGGTTATCACCTCTGCCAGCCTCCTTGCCCAGTTTAGCCCGGAAACTTCAGGGGCATACAGCTGCTATCAGCGAAAATCAAACCTTCAGGAATTGCCGATGTTGCCTTATCAGACAACAACCGCGGGGCCTCATTCTTACAATGTTCTTAAATACACCATGAATCTCGATATCTATCATTGTTATACCTCGCCTTATCCTCATGATTTTACGGCAAACATCAAGATTCAGTTCAAAGCCGATAGCGCTATCAGCAGTATTGCACTCAATGCATCTCTCGTTTCACTGCATATTGATTCCATCAGACTTAACGCGGCCTCCTATACTCATACCGGAGATATTCTTACCGTGAACCTTGACCGGACCTATAATCCCGGAGAGATTGCCGAAATTCAGATTTATTACAAACACAATAATGTGAGCGACAATGCTTTTTATGTTTCCGGTGGATTTGTTTTTACCGATTGTGAGCCTGAAGGCGCAAGGCATTGGTTCCCATGCTATGACTCGCCATCAGACAAGGCGCTGCTTGACCTTACCGTTAAAGTGCCTCATAATGTGAAACTGGGCTCTAACGGAAGGCTTGCCGATTCCACGATAACGGCCGACACGGTCAGGTACCACTGGGTTAGCGCCAATAACATCGCTACCTATCTTGTGACAATGACATCAAAAGTCAACTACAAACTTGATATTGTATACTATCACAAGATTACCAACCCGGCCGACAGCGTGCCAATGCGTTTCTATTACAATAGCGGGGAATCTCCTTTTCTCTGTGAAAGCCTGATTGACTCGATGACCACATATTATTCAAGAAACTGGTGTGAACATCCTTTTGAGAAGAACGGCTTTGCCACTCTGAACAACCTGTTTTCCTGGGGTGGGATGGAAAACCAGACACTCACCAGTTTCTGTCCGAATTGTTGGAGCGCCAGCCTTATGGCTCACGAATTTGCCCATCAATGGTACGGAGATATGATAACCTGTGCGACCTGGGCCGACATTTGGGTAAATGAGGGATTCGCTACCTGGTCGGAGGGATACTGGCAGGAAAGTTCAGGTGGTTATCAGGCGTATCTTCAGGCTATACAGGGTTATGCAAACTCTTATCTGCAGTCAAATTCCGGCTGGGCTATTTCAGTTCCTGACTGGGCCGTGAACACCCCTTCGGTAAACGTCCTCTTTGACTGGAGCATAACTTATTGCAAAGGCGCCGGGGTGCTGCATCAGCTGCGTTATGTTCTCGGAGATTCACTGTTTTTTCAGGTGCTTCAGACCTATTGTGCCGACACCAATTATAAATACAAATCGGCGACCATCGGAAATTTCAAACAGATTGTAAATAATATTTCAGGCCAGAACTACGACTGGTTCTTCAATGAATGGATCTTTACAGCCAACCATCCTGTATATTCAAACACCTACCAGTTTAAAAACCTGGGAAGCGGAAACTGGCAGGTCGACTTCAATGCCAGGCAGGTTCAGATCAATGCTCCTTTCTTTAAGATGCCATTGAAACTAAAAGTACATTTTACCGATAATTCAGACACCTTGCTCACGGTGATGAATGACTCAAACAACCAGCTTTTTGTGATGTTCTTCAACAAACAACCCCAGTCATTCCTGTTCGACCCGTATAACGAAATCGTTCTTAAGCAGAGTACCACCATTGTAGGCATTCCTGAAACCGAAGACAGGTCTGGGGTTATCCTTGCAAAGAACATCCCTAACCCGGTAAGTTCAAAAACCAGGATTTCTTTTGTTCTGCCATCTGCGGCAAATGCAGGCATCAGTATCTCTAACACCCTTGGTGTTGTGGTATGGCAAAGCGGCACAATGAATTATACTTCAGGTACACATTCCGTTGAAGCCGATCTCGGTTTCCTGCCTTCAGGAATTTACCTTTACACTCTGATTACCGAAGGCAGGGTATACTCTGGCAAACTGATGATTAACAGGTAAAGAAAGCTGCAGAAAACAGCCTGGTTTAATAGACAAGATTCAGGGGTGTTTTGACGAGGCTGCGGCTTAATGCCACTTCATTAATCTCGGTCATTTCACCTATGTAATGAAAGTTCAGTCCTTCGATATAGCCGGGTTTGATATCTTCTATATCGCGGCGGTTTTCTTTTGACAGAATGATGTCTTTGATCTTTGCACGCTTGGCTGCAAGGATCTTCTCCCTGATCCCTCCTACCGGAAGTACTTTCCCTCTCAGCGTGATCTCACCGGTCATAGCAATACGTTCCTTTACTTTCCGTTGTGAAAAAGCAGAGGCCAGTGCAGTAAAAAGCGTGATCCCTGCCGAAGGGCCGTCTTTTGGTGTTGCCCCTTCCGGCACGTGAATATGTACATTCCATTTCCCAAAGATATCAGGAGATATATCAAAGACCTCAGAATGGGCCTTCAGATAGGCCAGGGCAATACTTGCCGATTCTTTCATCACATCTCCCAGATTCCCGGTCAGCGTAAGATCCCCTTTACCCCGGCTCAGGCTCACTTCCACGAAAAGGATCTCACCTCCGGCCGAGGTCCATGCAAGTCCGGTAACCACACCGGCAATCTCGTTTGAGATATATTTTTCAGCCTGAAATACAGGAACCCCGAGTATGCTCTTCAGTTCCCCGGGATTTGTTTTTTTATTGAACTCTTCGCCCGAGACAATAGCCCTGGCTTTATTCCTTATGATTTTCGCGATGTTCTTCTCTAGTGACCTCACCCCCGATTCACGAGTATACTCTTCTATGATCTGCTGAAGAACCGGCCGGGGGAACAGCAGCTGGGTTTTCTTCATCCCATGCTCCCTAAGCTGTTTCGGTACAAGGTGCTTCGTTGCAATTTCAATCTTCTCTTCCAGAAGATAACCTGGAAGTTCAATCACCTCCATCCTGTCGCGAAGCGCCGGATGAACAGTAGCAAGAGTATTGGCAGTAGCTACGAACATAATCCGGCTCAGGTCATATTCAACCTCCAGGAAATTATCGTAAAACGCACTGTTCTGCTCAGGGTCGAGAATCTCAAGCAAGGCAGCCTGAGGATCGCCGCTGAAGTTCATGCCGGCCACTTTATCAATCTCATCCAGCACAAACACGGGATTTGAAGCCTTAACCTTCTTAAGGCTCTGAATAATCCGGCCCGGCATGGCTCCGATATAAGTTTTACGGTGACCTCTCAGCTCCGATTCATCCCTGAGCCCACCCAGCGACATTCTGATATACTTTCTTCCCAAGGCTCTGGCAATTGATTTACCAAGCGATGTTTTACCTACACCCGGGGGGCCTACAAGACAGAGGATAGGCGATTTCAGATCTTTCTTGAGCTTGATCACGGCAAGAAATTCGATGATCCTTTCCTTTACCTTCTCCAGTCCGCTATGATCTTCGTTCAACACCTTCATGGCATTGTTAAGATCGAGATTGTCGGTGGTAAATTCATTCCAGGGCAACTGTACCAGAGTCTCTATGTAATTGACCTGAATAGAATATTCTGCGGCCGCCGGATGCATCCTTTGAAGCTTGCTGATCTCTTTCTCGAAAATATCTGCAATTTCTTTCGACCATTTCTTGTCCCTTGACTGTTCGCGCAAGGTGTTTATTTCCTGGGCATTCGGACTTCCTCCAAGTTCCTCCTGTATGGTTTTCAGCTGAATATTCAGAAGATAATCTCTTTGCTGCTTGTCGAGATCGGTCTTTACTTTGTTTTGTATCTGCTGCTTGAGTTCGGTAACCTGTAGTTCCTTCGTGAGATAGCCCAGGACAAGATGTGCTCTTTCGGAAAGATCAACCGTTTCGAGCAGTTTCTGCTTATCAGAGATATCAATATTGAGGTTCGATGAGATAAAATGGACCAGAAATGAAGAGCTTTCGATGTTCTTAATTGCAAAAGCAGCTTCCGAAGGAATATTAGGCGATTTATTGACGATCTGTGTGGCCAGGTCTTTGATAGACGACATCAGCGCCTGGAACTCTTTGTCGTCTTTGCTAACCTTCTGCGAGAGATCAAAAGGTTCAATAGAGGCTTTCATATACGGTTCGGTCTGAAGCAGGACTTTCATCCTGAACCTTCGCTTTCCCTGGATGATAGCGGTTGTAGTGCCATCAGGCATCTGAAGCAGCTTGATTATATATGCAACGGTACCAACCATGTTAAGATCGGAAAATTCAGGATCCTCAATGCTTGCATCTTTCTGGCCGACAACCCCGATGATTCTGCCCGACTTATAATATTCATGGATGAGCTTGATCGATTTGTCCCTTCCTACCGTAATAGGAATAACCACACCGGGAAACAGAACCGTGTTACGCAAAGGTAATACAGGAAGTGCGTCAGGAATATCTTCATTGTTCATCAACTCTTCATCTTCTGAAGACAGCAGGGGAATATATTCGGCTTCCGCATCAAGCATATCCGACATGTTGAGGTATATAGTTTCAGATGATCTTTTCATAAAAGAAATGTCAGGCCCGGGTATATTAACCGGGCTAAATAATTAGTCAAATTACGTGCCAGAAATGACAGGATTATAAAAATTTATTTTTGAGCGTCAGATTGTAAACGCTTGCAAGCAGATCTTTCTCCACGTCATCGAGTATTTTATGCCGCCTCGAGTAGACTATTTCAGCTACTTCAATAGCTTTCTTGAGATCATAATTGGCATGTCCGGCAGTACCGCCCCATGTGAAAGAAGGAATGAAATTTCTCTGGAACCCTGGTCCGAAGATATTCGCGTTTACACCTACCACAGTCCCGGTATTGAACATGGTATTGATGCCGCATTTCGAGTGGTCGCCCATGATCAGGCCGCAGAACTGCTGACTGGTACTTACAAAGGTCTGTTTTCCATAGCTCCAGAGTCTGACCATTTCGTAAGTATTCTTAAGATTTGATGTATTGGTATCAGAACCCAGGTTGCACCATTCGGCAATTACTGAATGGCCCAGGAAACCGTCGTGAGCTTTATTGGAATAACCGAAAATAACAGAGTTGTTTATCTCCCCTCCTACTCTAGAATAAGGCCCTACCGTGGTCGGCCCGTAAATTTTTGCAGACATTTTGACCTGTGAGCCTTCACATAAAGCGAAAGGACCACGGATAACCGTTCCTTCCATAACCTCTGCATCTTTGCCGATGTAAATCGGACCTTCTACGGTGTTGAATATGGCACATTCAACGATGGCGCCTTTTTCAAGAAATACCTTACCTTTGCCTATCACAGTATTTGTCGCACTGAGCTTCTGCGATTTCCTTCCTCTTGTGAGAAGTTCAAAATCGTCGTTGATTGCTAAGCCATTTTTGGAAAACACTTCCCAGGTATGCCCTATCCTTAATGGAGGATTCTTGATACTGATCTCTTCTATTCCATCGCCTGAAGCATCACCTAATTTATCAAGATCCTCGGCCTTCACGTGAACGGCAATAATCGTGTCCTGATACACAATGGTCTGGTATGGCTTCAGATTCAACACGGCATCTACCACTTCCTGGGTCGGACAAACCGAAGCATTGATAAGAATGTTCTCTTCCTCTTTAACGATCCTGAATTTTTTCGATAAATACGATTCTGTAAGAGTTGACGTCTTTGCATTCAGATATATTTCCCACTTTTCCCTGATTGTAAGAATTCCGATACGGATATCGGCAATAGGCCGCATAAAGGTGAGAGGAAGAAGATTTGTTCTTACAAAACTGTCATCGAAGAGGATGTAATTCATAGCTCGCAGGTATAGATTGATTCAACAGGAAATCATGACTGCAAAATTAATGAACTTAGGGAACAAAAAAAAACCCTTGTCGGTATAACAAGGGCTTAATATAATCTACAGGGTATTATTTTTCATTCTTCATTTCCAGATGCTTCTTATAGCGGCTCTTGAATTTATCAACACGGCCGGCCGTATCAACAAGTTTCATTTTTCCGGTATAATAAGGATGTGAAGTGTAAGAAATTTCAAGTTTTACCAATGGGTATACAACGCCGTCTTCCCATACCATGGTTTCTCTCGTTTTAACTGCTGATTTTGAGATGAATGAATGATCATTCGACATATCCTTGAAAACCACCAGCCTGTAATCCTTGGGATGAATATCTTTTTTCATTGTAATAGAAATTTGCAAATGAGGGTGCAAAAGTACAGACTTTTCTCTGAAAAACAAATATTTTTTCGACTAAATTTCATTTATCAGGAAACGAACCGTGTCAATGCCGTCTGCATATTCCCATAATTCAGGCTTTTGAGCGGTTCCTGGAAGTATACAGGGCATACCCGGATCGGTAGCAGAAACAACACACTGAATCTGATCTGAATGAATTCTGAGCTCGCCCGAAAGCGTTTTCAGATCGTTATACCTCCCGAAGTTCAACACCGAGACCGGTGATACCAGCCTGCTTTCCTCGTTAAGAAGCAGGTTCCCGAAATCATAATATGGCTTCCTGTTCACGATCCGAATACTTTTCTGATATTCGTAATTGTTGAAATATTTATTATGGCGGATGAGTTCGTTCCAGGGTTCAAAGTATGGGAGTAGTCTCATCACATCATAATCCTGAGGAATATAAATCTTTGAAACACTCCTGCATCCCAATCCGAAATAAAGCATCACATCCATCGCCAAACCATTCAGTTCATCCTCGCTTTCATCTCCATTAAGAACAGCGACTCCATTGCGGTTTTTCCTTATAATATGCGGATAGCGTGAGAAATAATACTCAAAATACCTGTGCGTATTATCACTCCCTGTGGCAATGATCGCATCAACCTGCTTAAAAGGCACATCGGTAAACCGGATCCTGTCCTTCCAGCCGGGATGTATCGCCTCTATAAAGGCTGCAACAGCCGGGAGCAATATCTTATCCTGGCCCGAAAGTTTTCCACAGAAGATGTGGCCGCAAAGCAAAACACTCATAAAATCATGAAATCCTGCCAGAGGTATGTTGCCGGCAGTCACAACGCCAACAATCTTTGGTACTTTTCCGGCGCCTCCCAGCGAACTCATATATGGCTCCAGCCATTGATCAAAACTGAGGGCTGTCATGGATTCTCCCAGTGCATTCAGTGCAAACCGTATGTTTTCAGGGGTAAACCAGGGATTAGCCTCCCTGGCTCTCAAAGCCGGCTCTTCCATAGGATGAGCCGTTCCGTTATCCATTACCAGTGGAAAGCGTGAAAGCATCCTGCCGGTTTCAATAAATGTTTGGATTCGGGTTCTGATGTCCATATCTTCGTGCTGCAAAATTACACTATTGATGAGATTTTTTGCCTATTCCTTTCTTCTGTTATTGTTACTGCTGATGATTGATTCCCATAAGCTACAATGCCAGAGCTCTTTCAGCCTGATCAAAACAGAAATTGAACTAAAAGAAATTTTTAGCGGCATAAGCCATGGAAAGACCGACAGCGCCCGCCTGGCGCTAAGCCTTGATTTTTTGAACCAGCTGCGGATTGCCTTAAGTCTTGAGGGTTCGGCAGATTACGCCTGGGATTCACTGAAGTATGTTGCAAAAATCGAATCCCCCGACGGGCTATTCCGTCTCTATAACTGGAATGTGCCGCTGATAAGCGGAGGCAACAGGTATTACGGCCTGATCCAGTTCAAAGGATCGCTCAGAAAATTCCTTCCCGTGACCTTGTGCGACCACTCCGGTACAATCTTAGAACCGGAATATAAAACCTGTGATTCCTCTGACTGGTACGGGGCCCTGTATTACAAAATTATTCCTTTTAAGATGAAAGATAAGAAGAATGCCTTCATTCTGCTTGGATGGGATGGAATAGACAGCGAGATCGGCAGTAAACTTATCGAGGTTCTTGTTTTTGATAAAAATAGCGTTCCGAAGTTCGGAGCCCCGGTTTTCCCCGGTTACCTCGATGGCAAGCTATCGCGTATTATCTTCCGGCACTCTTCATCTACAGGCATGAGCCTGAGTTACCGGCAACAATCCATCCCTGGAAAGCCGGTCTGGAACAGCAAAAAGAGAGAATATGAAACAAATAACAAGACCAGGTTGATGATCGTTTTCGATCACCTTTCACCCATGCAACCCCAACTTGAAGGTCAGTATAAATTCTATGTCCCCGCATCAGAAACTGCTGAGGGGTTTATCTATGAAAATTTCAATTGGAAATATATCGGGGAATTCGACGCGATGAACCCTAAAATAAAGTAAATGCATTAACAGACCTGATTTCTCCCGAAAAAAATCTTATTTTTGATTTTTCGGTTGAAATTCGTTTATTTTGCTAGATCATTCGTTTGTGCAAGATTATTTATCAAAATATTTATAATACACTCAAAAAACTGATTTTATGAAGAAACACAACTTTAATGCCGGTCCCTCGGTATTACCGCGGATCGCTATTGAGAACTCGGCCAAAGCTATTCTTGACCTAAACGGAATAGGATTATCTCTGCTTGAAATCTCGCACAGGAGTAAGGATTTTCAAGCTATCATCGACGAAGCGGTTAGTCTTTTCAAGGAACTTCTGAACATCCCTGCCGGATATCAGATCATTTTCCTTGGAGGTGGCGCCAGCCTTCAGTTTGACATGGTACCTTATAACCTCCTTAACAAAAAAGCAGCCTATCTTGAAACCGGTGTCTGGGCACAGAAAGCCATCAAAGAAGCAAAGTTCTTCGGTGAGGTCAACGTTGTAGCCTCATCCGCCGATAAAAATTTTACTTATATCCCCACGGGATATACCATCCCCACCGATGTAGATTATTTTCACATCACTACAAATAATACCATCTACGGATCAGAAATCCGTTACGACATAGACAGCCCCGTTCCCATGGTAGCAGACATGTCATCGGATATTCTCAGCCGCCCTGTCGACATATCAAAATATGTCCTTATTTATGGAGGCGCCCAGAAAAATCTCGGCCCGGCCGGTGTTACTTTTGTTATCATAAAGGAAGATATCCTTGGCAAGGTCGACAGAAAAATTCCCAGCATGCTTAACTATTCAACCCACCTGAAAGAACCTTCATTATATAATACACCACCTGTATTTGCAATTTTTACCTGTCTCGAGACCCTGAGATGGATCAAGGGACTTGGAGGTGTAACGGCTGTAGAAGAGATGAACATCAGAAAAGCCAAATTGCTTTACGACACCATCGACAACAGCAAAATTTTCACCGGGACCGTGGCTCCCGACAGCCGTTCGCTGATGAATATCTGTTTCGTAATGAAAGAGCAGTATAAAGACAAGGAAGATGCCTTTATGGAAGCGGCAAAGAAGCAAGGGATGATCGGCATCAAAGGACATCGTTCCGTCGGAGGGTTCCGTGCATCGACTTACAACGCATTGCCCTACGAGAGTGTTCAGGCGCTGGTTGATTGTATGAATGAATTTGAAAAAGAAAACGTTTAAGTAAAAACCAGGGAGGCGTTTCGGCGTCTCCCAAATCTCCCTACATATGACAAAAGTACTTGTTGCAACAGATAAGGCATTTGCTCCTGTTGCTGTAAAAGGTATCAGACAGGTTATTGAACAGGCCGGGTTCGAACTGGTCCTTCTCGAAAATTATACCAGCCAGGATGATTTCATTCGGGCCGTGGCCGACGCTGACGCGGTGATCATACGCTCAGACAAGACCGACAAGGCCGTGATTGATGCCGGTCAGAACCTGAAAATAGTAGTCCGCGCCGGCGCTGGCTACGACAATGTTGATCTGGCTGCAGCTACGGCTAAAGGCGTTGTGGTTATGAATACCCCGGGACAGAATTCCAATGCGGTAGCGGAACTGGCTCTTGGGATGATGGTGTATTATTTCAGGAATTTCTTCAACGGGAAATCCGGATTTGAACTGAAAGATAAAAAACTCGGAATCCATGCCTATGGGGCTGTTGGTAAAAATGTAGCCCGCATTGCCAAAGGGTTTGGAATGGAAGTATATGCTTACGATCCCTTCATCCCCAGGGAAACAATCGAACAAGACGGTGTAAAATGGTTAGGCTCAGTTGAAGAACTGTACAGCAAATGCAATTTTATCTCTCTGCATATCCCTGCAAACAGCCAAACCAAACAATCGGTGAATTATAGTCTTCTCTCGCGTATGCCCTCGCCTGCAGTACTCGTGAATACTGCCAGAGCCGAGGTGATCAACGAAGCTGAACTGCTGAAAACATTCCAGGAAAGAAAAGACTTTGCTTACCTCTCGGATGTTGAGCCAACGAATAAAGCTGAAATCGAAGCAGGTTTTAAAGCAAAGTTCTTCTGCACACCCAAGAAAATGGGAGCTCAGACCGAAGAAGCCAACATCAACGCCGGTATCGCCGCAGCAAAACAGATAGTGAATTTCATAAATAATGGGGATAAGACGTATCAGGTGAACAAATAGTGAAATGGTGAAAATTAAATAATCAATAACAAACTGCCTAAACGATGGAAAACGGACAAGAAAAACCCATTACTTTTTTCAGATTTGAAGATCTCAGAATCTACCACAAATCGTTGGAGTACATAAGCTGGGGATATGACATGGCAAAAAATGCGGGCAGCGATGCTGATGTTAAAACTTTTTTCGACCGCTTCCTGATCCCGGCCCAGGCCATTTCGCTGAACATCGCAGAAGGCTCATCCAGGAATAAAAGCCAGTTTGTTTATTACCTTAAAATGGCTAAAAGTTCAGTGAGGGAATGCGTAGTACTCACTACCCTTGCCCTTCACCGTAACATCATCACTCAGAAACATTACGACGAGTCGAAGAATCAGCTGATGGAAATGACCAAGATGATAGGGGCTTTGATAGGCTCTCTGCAACGAAGTGTAAAAATGGAAGAGCACGGGAGTGATCACGATGATGATGACGAATAATTCAATTTCTTAATTATTATGGCAATATTAAAAGCTTTCAAAGGACTGCGCCCACCAAAAGAAATCGTTAAAGATTTGGCATCCAGGCCTTATGATGTTCTTAATTCTGAGGAAGCCCGTGAAGAAGCAAGAGGCAATCCTTACTCTCTTCTGCATATTATCAAACCCGAGATAGATCTGCCGGATGATCTGGATGTTCATGCCCAGGCTGTTTATAACAAAGCTAAGGAAAATTTTGACTTGTTCAGAAAAAATGGCTGGCTTATTCCCGATATTAAAGACAATCTATACATCTATGCCCAGACCATGAACGGCAAGACACAGTATGGTCTTGTGGGCTGTGCGGGTGTTCAGGATTATATGGATGGCATTATTAAAAAACATGAGCTGACCAGGAAGGAAAAAGAAGAAGACCGTATGAAACATGTACGCGTCACTAATGCCAACATGGAACCGGTTTTCTTTACTTATCCGGCGGTAAAAGAGATCGATGAAATCGTTGCTGATTTTATTGGCAACCATGCACCGGTCTATGATTTTACATCGGTCGACGGCATAGGACACCATTTCTGGGTTATTGATGACGATGCTGTAATTTCAACCCTCACCGGCCTGTTTGCTAAAGTTCCGGCGACATACGTGGCCGACGGCCATCACCGCACGGCTGCCGCAGCCCTGGTAGGGAATGAGAAAAAGAACAATAACCCTGACCACAACGGGAATGAAGAATACAATTTTTTTCTTGCTGTACATTTTCCCGACAACCAGTTATCGATTATCGATTATAATCGCCTTGTAAAAGACCTCAACGGACTTTCAGAGGAACAACTGTTTGAAGAACTCGGCAAAGTCTTTATCATCGGGAACAAAGGGCCTGTCATTTATAAACCGGTAAAGCTGCACAACTTCAGCATGTATCTCAATGGCAACTGGTATTCGCTTACGGCAAAACCCGGCACATACAATGATTCCGACCCCATCGGAGTTCTGGATGTTACCATCCTTTCAAAACTTGTCCTCGATCAGATCCTCGGTATCAAGGACCTCAGGACCTCCAACCGTGTTGATTTCGTTGGTGGCATCAGGGGACTGGGGGAACTGAAGAAACGTGTCGACAGCGGTGAAATGAAAGCAGCCTTTGCTTTGTTTGCTGTCTCGATGAAACAACTTATCGATATCGCTGATTCAGGGAATATCATGCCGCCTAAAACTACATGGTTTGAACCCAAACTCAGGTCCGGACTCGTGGTTCACAGCCTGGAATAGTAGATCCTGCATCTTGCATCCTGCATCTTGCATCCTGCATCTTGCATCCTGCATCTTGCATCCTGCATCCCGCATCAATCTTTAAGATACTCCCCAAACACCGTCTGAAGATATGCCTTCGCTTCATTAATAACACGAGTGCTGTCTGAAGCCGGGTTGAAATAACTCCATCTGTAACCGATATACGGATGCGCTTCAAACGTATAATAGTTTGGGCCATGAATCCAGCCCGCTCCGTCTTCGGTAGAATAATAGGCAAAACCAGGTGTATACGGATTGAAAAGGTTTTTACTGTATTTATACGACTGATGAGGCAGTCCCAACTGGTAAAGCAAAGTTTTTGCTATATCATGCTGGTTGCCTAACTTACTGCAGGCTTTTCCACGGAATTCCGGTTTGATCACATCCCCGTAAAATAACAAAGGGATCTTATGGTACTCCATCGATTCGGGATGCCAGTTGCGGTAGGAGTTATGGCTATGGTCAGCTACTATAATAAATAAGGTATTCGAATACCATTCCTTTTGTCTGGCTTTCCTGAAAAATTCTCCAAGGCAGTGATCGGTATAATAAGCTGCATTGATGTATTCCTGTTCGTTGCCACCCCATTTCAGCAATTTTGGAAAAGGCTGATCCCAGGGCGAATGCGTGGAAACAGTGAAAAGAGAAGCGAGGAAAGGCTGATGGAATTTATCCAGATCATTTACAAGGTATCCCAGTGAATATTCATCATGAATGCCAAGCTTTCCCCTGGGTATGGAAGCCGGAAAATTTTCTCCTTCCATCACCTGGGTAAAACCATTGAAAATGATATAACTTTTGATGTTCCCGTAGATCAGCTGTCCGCCAAAATAAAATGCAGTACTGTAATTTTGCTTTTTCAGATCCCTCACAAGACTTGGAAGCTTTATAAACTTATCTGGCTGTACCGTGATGGAGGAAACCGGATGAGCAGGGAATCCCCCGAAAATACAGGCCATTCCCTGTTCCGAGCGGGAGCCGGACGCATAGATGGAATTGAACAGAATCCCTTCACTGGCCAGTTTGCTGAACTGAGGTGTTATACCCGCTTCACCTCCCAGCTCCTTTATCAGGTCGGCCGACCAGCTCTCCATGATCAGCAGCACAATGTTCGGACGGGTGGTTGTAAGCACTGAAACGGTAGTGTCTTTTTCAACAGAATAAAGACCCTTCATGATTTCTGCAGCCTGCTTGTCGTCTATTAAGACATAAGGATTCTGACGTATGTTACCAAGGTTCTCGAAAATGCTTATATACAGGTTGAATGCAGTATTCACGGCACACAGGTTCAGAATATTATGATCAGAGAAATACGACTGGCTCTGGTTGATCGGAATCTGCTGAACCCCTCCCCTCAGCCCGATAAATAGTAATGGAGGCAGTACAACGGCAAAAACAAGCGATTGCCAGAAGGGAACCCTCACTTTGCTGAAGTCACGGTAAAACCAACGCAGATAAGTAAAGAAGCCTGCGGCAAACATCGCGGCAAACAGTAAAACCAAAAGAAAGAAAGTGCCTGTCTCTGCAGAGTTATATATCTCTGAGGGATGTGAAAGATACTTGATGACCTTATAGGTCAGCTTGGTTTTCCACTCGGCATAAATCCCCATTTCCGCGGCAGCGCTCAGTGAATAACCGAAGATCAAAACGCCAGTGTATACCTTATTAATAGTATTCAACCACTTCGGGCTCCAGAGCGACTGAAGTAACAGCAGCAGGAACGGAAAAATCATAAAATAACAGGCCGTTGCAAGGTCGAGCTTGATGGAATGTGTAAAAACACTCAGTACTTCAACAAATTTTATCCCTTCTATGCCAAGGATGCCGGAATAATAAACAAGAAACACCAGCCTGGTGAAATTGAAAAAAACAATCCAGAAAACAAGCTGCCGTATAAATAAAAGAAAAAGCTTTTTCACAAGGCAAAGGTAGGTGAATGAAATAAACGTGCAAATGATTACTTTTGTTACAATCTCTTGAAATATGAACATCAGGGAAAATCTTGAATCAGCGTTGCGTTCCATCCCGGGAAAAGTTCAGCTGATAGCGGTTTCAAAAAAGCAAAATCATGAAACCATTATGGAAGCCTATTCGGCCGGCCAAAGGTTGTTTGGTGAAAACAAAGTTCAGGAACTTGTGACCAAAGCATCCTCCCTCCCCTCTGATATACAGTGGCATTTTATCGGCCATTTGCAAACCAACAAGGTTAAACTCATCGTGCCTTTCATCCACATGATACAGAGTATCGACAGCTTGAAGTTATTAGCGGAAGTAGACAAGGAGGCCGGAAAAATAAACCGGGTGATCCCCTGTCTGCTCCAGTTGCATATTGCCACGGAAGAGTCCAAATTCGGGCTCGATCTTCAGGAAGCCTTCCAGATACTGGGGTCGGCCGGATATAGGGCCATGAAGCATATCCGTATCCTGGGACTGATGGGTATGGCCACTTTTACTGAAGATGAGAGTCTGGTAAGGCAGGAGTTCGGTTCCCTCAGAGACAGCTTTATGAAGATCAGAGCCGGTTTTTTCGAAAACGATAATGAATTCCGGGAGCTTTCGATGGGGATGACCGGCGATTACCATCTGGCTGTTGAACAAGGCAGTACCATGGTCAGAATCGGGACAGCTATTTTCGGGGTCCGCACTCAGCCCGGATGAAACGATCCCTGCCGCGAAAATCTTTCAGCAAGGTCACACCTGAAAATCCTGAAAAGTTAAACAGTTCGGTTATTTCCCGGCCAAAAGCCTCATTGATTTCAACATAGATAAGTCCTTTCTGAGCAAGGCAGAGTTGCGCAAAACGGGCAATGGCGCGGTAATACAACAGTGGATCCTCATCCGCAACAAACAAAGCTGAATGTGGCTCATAATCCGTCACATTACGCATCATGGCATCTTTTTCTTTTATGCAAACATAAGGCGGGTTACTCACGACCAGATTAAATTTAATACTTGCCAGAGGTTCCGTTATTTGCAGAATATCTGCCAGATAAAAACCAGCTTCTGTACGATGCAGACCGGCATTTGAACGGGCTGTAGAAAGAGCGTCTTCAGAATAATCGATACCATACATACTGATGGCAGGGAAATGCTTCTTCAGGTAAATTGCAATACAACCCGAGCCGGTTCCTAAATCTATCGCCTTAAAACCATTCAGGTCCAAGGTTTTCAGCTTCTGTTCAATAAGTGTAGCCAGCTCGGCCGTTTCCGGCCTGGGGATAAGAACCGATGGATTTACTTCAAACTGCAGCTCGTTAAAATCGGCTTTACCTGTAATATATTGTACCGGACAGCCTTGCGACAAGCGAACCAGGGCTGCAGAGAATCTTTCAGACTCAGCAAAGCCAAGCCGGGCCAATGGTTCAAGATGCAACTTAGTCCTTGGCCACCCCAGGAAATCTTCAAACAGTATATATATAATGCTGTTTATCTCTTCAACATCATACATATCCTTTAAACCTCCAAGAAAGGTCTTCCGGATATCCGTTACAGTAAAGGTTCCTGTATTCATGCCACTAAATTACTATAAAAACCGCGTACAAAAGCGCCTCGCCTTCTAGAAAACCGTACTTTAGCGGTATGAGTGAAGCCTCCGATATATATTTTTCTGTAGCCCGAAAAGGAGAATCAATAAGCCGTGAAAAAGCCAGCAAATTTATTGGTCTGGCATTCCCGGTGGGTTCGGAAGCTGAAGTAAAGGAGATCCTTGGGAGCATCAGAAAAATGTATTACGATGCGAACCATCATTGCTATGCATATTGCCTTGGACCTGCACAGGAGATATACCGCTTCAACGACGATGGTGAACCATCCGGGTCGGCAGGCAGGCCTATCTACGGCCAACTCCTTTCAAAAGCCATTTCTGACACTCTGGTTATTGTGGTCCGATATTTTGGAGGGACCAAGCTGGGAATCCCCGGTCTTATTCATGCATACCGTCTGGCAGCATCGGAAGCCCTTGACGATGCAGGAAAAACCGAAAAGGTCATCACCATAAATATCACTGTTTCCTTTCCCTATATTAATATGAACGATGTGATGCGAATACAGAAAGAAGAAGGCCTCGAACTTGTTGCCCAGAATTTCGACAATGATTGCCGGGTCACCCTGGGAATCAGAAAAAGCAGGGAGGAAAAAGTAATGAAGCGACTTATGAGAATATCTAACATATCTACATGTATGGATGTACCCAAAAAATGAGCTGATTACAGGCATAATCAGTCTGTTTTATTATTAACAGAGCCATTGGTTTTGCTAAGTGTTTGAAAGAGAACGACAACGAAATTTAGAACCATTATAAAGAGCCACAATTGACACCGTAGCCCTAACAAACAAATCTCTGACTGTTAATCGAATATCGGAATTACCCAAAGTTTTGGTTGACTAAAATGCAAAAACCAAAACAAAATATTTTTAAAAATCAAGCATGAAATCATTTTTTTATAATTTTTTTTTCATCACTTTTGTTAATCGAATCAGGTACGTCTTTCTTATGGATTTTAAATTTTTCTTTTAAATCCTACGCCTTGACAAATAAAGAGTTATATAATTTTTTGAAAACAATTCAAGGTAAATTGAATTAATGGACAAGAACGTTATTGAAGTTTGGGAAAATTGCCTCAAAGTCATCAAGGACAACATAAACTATCAAAGCTTTAAAACGTGGTTCCTTCCGATAAAGCCGGTTAAACTTAAAGATAGTGTTCTAACCATCCAGGTGCCCAGCCAGTTTTTTTATGAATGGCTTGAGGAGCATTACATTGGATTACTAAAGAAGACCATCAAAAAAGAACTTGGAGATAAAGGTCGGTTGGAATACAGTATTATTGTTGACAATTCACAGTCGGATCCCGGTCCTTTCACAGTTAATATTCCCACTTCCGAGAAAAAAGCCACTTCCAATCCGATGGTCTCTATGCCTATTGATCTTAACAGGGGAACATCCAAAGAGATTCCCAACCCGTTTATCATCCCGGGTTTAAAAAAGATCAAGGTTAACTCACAGCTCATCGAAAGTTATTCTTTTGAGAATTTTATTGAAGGTGATTGCAACCGTCTGGCAAGGTCGGCCGGGTATGCCGTTGCCAGCAACCCGGGTAAAACAGCATTCAACCCACTCCTGTTATATAGCAGTACCGGTCTTGGCAAAACTCACCTCTCTCATGCAATCGGGCTGCAGGTGAAGAATAATTTCCCTGACAAGACTGTGCTTTATGTGACTACCGACCAGTTTATCAACCAATTCATTGATTCGGTAAAAAACAATAATCAGAACGACTTTGTTCATTTTTACCAGATGATAGACGTTCTTATCATCGACGACATTCACAACCTGGCCGGCAAAGAAAAAACCCAGGATGTCTTCTTCCATATTTTCAATCATCTCCATCAAAAAAGCAACCAGATCGTACTCACTGCCGATAAACCTCCTGTTGAGATGAAAGGCATTGAGCCCCGTCTTCTTTCACGCTTCAAATGGGGTTTGAGTGCCGATCTTCAGGTGCCCGACCTGGAAACCCGCATTGCCATCCTTCAGAAAAAATTATATAACGATGGTATTATTGTCCCCCCCGAAGTTGTGGAATACCTTGCTTACAGTATCAATACGAATGTAAGAGAACTCGAAGGAGCGCTCATTTCACTGCTTGCACAGTCCTCACTGAATAAAAAGACTATCACTCTGGACCTTGCAAAGCAGATGATCGACAAATTTGTAAAAAATACTTCCCGGGAGATTTCAATCGATTACATTCAGAAGGTGGTCTGCGATTATTTCAATATCCCCATTGAGATGATCCATTCAAAGACTCGTAAACGTGAGATCGTTCAGGCAAGGCAGCTGTCGATGTATTTCTCTAAGAAACACACCAAATCTTCACTGGCCAGTATCGGTCTGCACTGCGGAAACAAGGATCATGCCACGGTACTTCATGCCTGCCGCACGGTAAACAATCTGGTAGAGACCGATAAACAGTTCCGGCAATTTGTTGAAGAGCTCGACAAGCGTATCAAACTATAAGTTCTCTTTATTATCATGAAAATCCTGTTTGTATGCACCGGTAATATCTGCCGGTCGCCAATGGCGGAAGGCATTCTCAGGCATAAACTTCATGCTGCCCGCATAGAAGCTGAAATCGATTCATGCGGGTTTGAAAGCTTTCATGTCGGGGACCATCCCGACAGCCGGGCTCAGACTGTTTGCAGGAAAAACAACATCGATATTTCCTCTCATACCTCAAGGCTCTTCCGGAAACAGGATTTCGATCACTTCGACCGTATCTATGTCATGGATTCCTCACATTATCATGGGGTTTCAAAGGCAGCCAGATCAGCCGTTGACATGAAAAAAGTCGATTATATTCTCAACATCCTCTACCCAGGAAGTAACACAGAGGTCGACGACCCCTGGTATCATGACATCAATGCCTTTGAAAGAACATACAAGCAGCTTGAAGCGGCCTGTGATCTCCTTGTTAAAGAATTCAGGCCCATAATACCAAAACAAAAATGACAATAGAATTTCCAACAGCAGGGCATATCAGGGCGGCCCATGAACTCATAAAGCCATTTATCAACCACACACAGGTTCTCACTTCCTCAACTATTAACCGTAAATACGGTTGCGAGCTCTTTTTTAAGTGTGAGAATTTTCAGAAAGTTGGCGCTTTTAAAGCCAGGGGAGCAACTAATGCCGTAAGGTGCCTGCCAGAAGACCTTTTGAAAAAGGGCGTTGCAACACATTCCAGCGGCAACCACGCGCAGGCACTCTCATGGGCTGCAGCCCTTGCCGGTGCGACCGCTCATATCGTGATGCCATCAGACTCATCACCCGTAAAAATTGAAGCTGTTAAAGGATACGGGGGCAAAATCACTTTCTGTGAACCCACGCTTACATCCCGCGAAACTACCCTGCAGAAAGTCATTGAAGAAACCGGGGCTATTGAGATCCACCCATACAACGATACCCGTATCATAGCCGGTCAGGCTACAGCGGCCCTCGAACTGATAGAAGAAATACCTGGTCTCGATATTATTCTTGCACCTGTTGGTGGCGGCGGATTACTGAGTGGCACGGCCCTGTCGGCCTATTATTTTGACCCCTCGGCACAAGTGATAGCGGCCGAACCTGAACAGGCCGACGATGCTTTCAGGTCTTTTGTTTCGGGGACACTGATACCGTCGGTGAAGCCGGAGACTATTGCCGATGGATTAAGAACATCACTGGGGAGTCTTACCTTTCCGATTATCCGGAAACATGTAAATGCTATTGTCACGGTAAGTGAGGAAAGCATAGTCAGAGCCATGATGTTTATCTGGGAAAGGATGAAGATCATCGTGGAACCCTCATCCGCAGTACCTTTTGCCGCCATCATGGAAAACAAAATAAACGTTAAGGGTAAACGTATCGGCCTGATCTTTTCGGGCGGTAATGTCGACCTTAACAACTTACCCTGGTAAAATGAAACATGGCGTTCTATACCTAATCCCCTCGGCTCTGAGCGATCAGGCCATTGAGGATGTCCTGCCCGAGGGTACCTTAAAAGTCATCCGCGGCCTCGACTGCTTTATTGTCGAGGAATTGAAGACAGCCCGGAGGTTTCTCAGGAAAGCCGGGTTTACCCGCGACTTCAGTGAGGTCACTTTTCATCTTTTCAATGAACATTCTCCCCTGCCCTCTTTTGAAGAATTCCTTGGCATTACAGATGAAGGCAAGGATATTGGCCTGCTTTCGGAAGCCGGTTGCCCCTGCGTGGCCGATCCGGGATCAGGGATTGTACGACTGGCACATGAAAACGGGATAATTGTAAAACCACTTACAGGCCCGTCCTCGATTCTGCTTTCTCTGATGGCTTCAGGATTCAACGGCCAGAATTTTTCTTTCCTGGGCTACCTCTCTGTCGATAAACAGACCCGGGTGCGGCAGCTGAAAGAAATGGAACGTGCTGCAGCTGACAAAAAACAGACTCAGATATTCATTGAAACACCTTACAGGAATGAACAGGTCTTTCAGGCTATTCTTCAGCACTGCAGGGCCGACACCATGCTGGGCCTGGGCATAGGACTAACCGGCCCGGCTGAGAATATCATGGTGTACCAGGTTGGGGACTGGAAAAAAATGAAGCCGGTCCTCGGCAAAACCCCCGCTGTTTTTTTACTTTATCGGTATTAGACTGTAACGAAAAGCATAGCGTATCGTCTAAAACTTACTTAATACTTTATTCCCGGTGGAAACCATTCTTTCTGTTGAGAACATTTCAAAGAGCTTTGGAAAGATCAAAGCGGTAAACCAGCTATCTTTTGAGGTCGGAAAAGGTCATGTTTTCGGGATCCTCGGGCCCAACGGCAGCGGTAAGACCACCACCCTAAGCATGCTGCTCGGTCTCATTCCTCCCGATCATGGCGTATTCAGATGGTTCGGGCAGCCTCCTTCCAATGAAAGCAGAAAACGTATAGGCTCAGTCATCGAAAGTCCGAATTTTTTTCCTTACCTGGATGCTGTAACAAACCTGAAAATCGTAGCCGATACAAAGAATAAACCGTATGATGATATCGATGAAGTGCTGATGCTGGCAGGCCTTCATGAACGAAGGTTCTCAAAATTCAGGACTTTTTCATTCGGCATGCGGCAAAGGCTTGCATTAGCCTCAGCTCTGCTTGGCAAGCCCGAGGTGATGATCCTCGATGAACCTACTAACGGCCTCGACCCACAGGGGATAGCGCAGATCAGGGAGCTGATCTCATTGGTTGCTTCCCGGGGCACAACCATACTTCTGGCTTCCCATCTTCTCGATGAAGTTCAGAAGATCTGCAACCATGTTCTTGTACTTCAAAAGGGCGTGATGCTCTTCTGTGGCCAGGTGCAGGAAGTACTATCCGTTTCCGACTCGATTGAAATGGCTGCAGCTGACATGAGCGGTCTTACTGAAGCAATAAAAGAAATTCCTGGCTATACCTCATTCACCGAAACAGGCGGAATCATTCAGGTACATTTCACAACCGTGGTGAATCCTTCCGATATCAACGCGTTTCTTCATCAAAAGGGCATTATCCTCAGCCATCTGTCAGAGAAGAAACGCAGCCTCGAACAACATTTTCTCGAACTTTTACATGAGAACCCATGAAAAGGCTTCTGAGTATTGAATATAAAAAAATCCGGACCTACAAGGTATTCTGGATTCTGGCCGGCCTTTACTTCGTGTTTCTCGCAGCGGGAGTACTTCTGGCCGAGTTCATGATCAATCATATGGTCAACGATATCAACAGCCGGCTGCCGATCCCCTTCCCGCATGTGGCTCTCTATTACTTTCCTGATGTGTGGCAGAATGTCGCGTTCTTCGCGAGTATCAGATATGTACTTATTTTTCCTGCAATCATCCTGATCATCCTCATCACCAACGAATTTACCTTTAAAACCATCCGGCAGAATATCATCAACGGCATGAGCAAAACCGAATTTCTGGTCTCTAAACTGATGATTATTTTACTTATGGCTTTGGTAACAACGGTAATCCTCGCTGCTGGAGCATTCTTTATAGGCCTTGTCCATTCAGGATTCAGCGAAGTAACCTTCTTCTCCAGAGGTTTACCATTCATGACAGGCTTTTTCCTAAGCCTGCTCTGTTATCTGGTCTATGCTTTTTTCTGCGGATTTATGCTCAGGAATACCGGTATGGCAATTGCCATTTTCACACTCTATTCCCTCATCATAGAACCGGTAATCTACTTCTTATTCAGAGCGCCTTTCATGTTCAAGAACATCATCTACACCTATCTCCCAGTTAATTCAGTGATCAGGCTCACTGAATACCCTGCTATCCCCATGCTTAAAAAACTCATGGGCCTTGAACTTCAGGCCAGCGTGAGTTTCACGGCCTGCCTTATCCCCCTGGGCTATGCAGCAATCATGATTGGAATTGTGTTTTGGGTGATGAAAAAGAAAGACCTCTAAGGTCTACAAACCGTTTCTCTTGCGGATAGCCCACTCGGCGAATAGCATGAAAATGATAATAAGAAACAACCACCACTCCCCGGCAAGTTCAGTATATTTTCTCTGAAGATGAATGATTGATTTTAAGTCGACTCGTTTCTTAAGCAGTTCCGGGAGTTCCGGAATATTTCTCTGGCTGACTACCTTTGCATTATATCGCGACGATAATTTATTGAGCAGGGCATGGTCGGCCACCAGGTTCATAAGCTCGATATCCATTGGGGTTATACTTATTTGGCCCTGCTTTTTATAAACGGCTTGGGCCGTTTTCACCGTGGCTTCGTACGTGTAATTGCCTGCAGGAAAATAGCCAGCGTTAACGTAATAGCCTTTTTCGGTACGTGTAAAGCTATATGGATAGCTTTTTCCTGCTTCGTTTTTCAATTCGAGCATCACGTCCGGATCATTAACAAGCTCATGGCCCGGGTTAAAAAGCACTGCATCGAACTCCAAAGGATCTCCTTCGTCTATCCTGCTTTTTACTGTTATCCGGAACGGACTTGGATCGGTTTTTACCGATAAATATTGGACGATGCTCGTAATCATCTCATCAAAGAGCCGGAAATCAGATTTCTGAATATAATCAGATATTCTCCACCTCCATAGGTTCTCGCCCGCTATGACACCGGTCTTGCGGGCCGGCAAATCGAAGAACAGTAACAACGGATATTTCGTGTTCACATTTCCTATTTTCTGAAAACACAGCACATCGGCCATAATGCCTGTCTCAAAAACTCCAGAAGGGCATTGAAGCGGAGGGAATTCGGATATAACGGCCGAGAATTCCCTGTCAAAACGAAACAAGGAAAAATCGGGGTTAAGAATAGGCTGAATATCGGTCATGGTCTTCCTCTGGGAATTGATGACCAGACCTGTCTTGAGCCTGTTGAATCCCGAGAGATCAGTCTGACTTCCGAGTACAAACAGGGCAGGCTTGCCATCCGGCAAAAGCCTCGAAATATCAGTCATTCCCGCAACCGACGGAAGCTGGTAAAAAATATAGAGATCATATTCTTTCTTCCCATTCTGAAGCTCCGAAGGTTTGAGTTGTGAAACTTCAAATTTCGCAGTCCCTCCCAGAGCGCTTACAATAGCAGCAATATCAGGGTGAGGACTTTCGTATACCAAAGCAACACGTATCCTGGTCTCAAGCACTTCAACATAAAAATCACGGGTATTGTTAGTCCGGTTGAATTCATCACCGGGGCTTTCAATTTCAACTGAATATTTCTGAATTCCTTTTTCTTTGGATTGCAGCGCCCCGCTTATTCTTAAGATGGAATGGTCAGTATAGGCCGTGATGTTTTTCGAGAAAACAACAAGTCCTGAATGTCTTATAATCAGCCTGGTTTCCTTACCCGCGTACTGATCCATCCCTGCCATGATCTCGAAAGGAAACTGATCGTTAAGATATACCTGCCGGCTAACATCGATATGCCTGATATACATATCCCTTTTTAATGATGTGTCGCCTAGTGCCACGGAATATACAGGAACATTCAGCTTCTGTATGGCATACCAGGGATTAGTCCCCTTGTTATTAATCCCATCGGAGGCAATGATCACCGCCCCCAGGTTCCGGTTCGCATACCTGCTTCCCAGTTCATTGAAAAACCCTGAAATATCGGTGCGGTTTCCATTGAAATCTTTAGGCAGTCCTTGCGAAAAAGTCTGCCCAAACGTATATACAGCTACCTCGAACCGCCCGGACAATTCCCGGCTGAGGTTTTCAATATCGCGGCTGAGGTTGTTTCTCACGGCAATGGAATCGGCCGATGAAACAACCGATTGTGAACCGTCAATACCTATAGCAATGATGGGTTTTTCAATCTGTCTGACAGTTCTGCGTATAAGGGGTGTGAGTAAAAGGAAAGTAATCAGGCTGACCGACAGAAACCTGAGCAGGATTAAAACAATCAGAAGCGCTGAATTCTCAGGGTTTCTGGTTTTCCTGAAATAAAGTCCAAATGAAAATAATGCCCCGGCCAGGAAGCAGAAAAGCAGAAACCATAAAGGAAATTCTGTTAAAAGGCTCACACGTTACTGCTGTCAGGTATGAAGTCCGCCACAGACACTGATCACCTGACCTGTGATATATTCTGACAGGTCCGAAGCCAGGAATAAAGCAAGTTTAGCCACATCATCGGGTGTTCCGCCACGCTTCAGGGGAATATCCTCTATCCACTCTTTCCTTATCTCATCGGGCAGTCTCGAAGTCATCTCGGTCTCAATGAACCCGGGTGCAATTGCATTCACGCGAATATTTCGTGAGCCAAGCTCCATGGCTACTGATTTGGTAAATCCTATGATCCCGGCTTTTGAAGCCGAGTAGTTCGACTGTCCGAAATTGCCTTCGATGCCAACCACGGAACTCATATTGATCACCGATCCGTTGCGCTGTTTGATCATCTGCCGCTGAACGGCTTTCGTAAGGTTAAATACAGATTTAAGGTTGACTTTTACGACCAGGTCCCAATCTGATTCTGAAAGACGAAGAAGCAGATTATCGCGGGTTATCCCTGCATTATTCACCAAAATGTGCAGGGCCCCGAAATCAGCAACCACAGAATTAACCAGTTGCTCACTATCGGTAAATGAACCTGCATCGGATGCATAGCCTCTGGCATTTACACCCAGATTTCTAAGCTCTTCCTCGAGAGAGACCGAATTTTCATCATATGCAATATCAGAAAATGCGACATTCCCTCCGTTACGGGCAAAACATTTTGCGATGGCCCTGCCGATACCCCGGTTTGCACCGGTTATCAGGGCTGTCTTTCCTTCAAGTAATTTCATGCTTTAATGTTTATTATTAATCTAATTACATCGTACATCGTACATCGTACATCCTACATCGTACATCGTACATCCTACATCGTACATCCTACATCGTACATCCTACATCGTACATCCTACATCGTACATCGTACATCGTACATCGTACATCGTACATCCTACATCGTTCTTCCCTAGATCCATTTCACCAACGCAAAGTCCTGCCTGTGCGGCAATAATGGACTCTTCGGGAAGAGGCGGAAAGCGAAGTCATAAACCCCTGCCTCGTTGATCGGAATATTACATTCAAACACAGCAATATTTTTCTCGGACCTCGACAGGTTCATTTCCTCAATAAATATTGGAGTTTCAACAAGATCATTAAGCTTCCTCCCGAACAGGACTTCAATACCCACGTCGGTTGCAGACAATTCGTTAAGATTAAGAATGATCTCGGCAGAAAAAACATCACCCAGCGACAATGGTTTCTGTTCCGAAAACGGGGTTTTCTGCGAAACGATCTCGATACCATCCCATCCTCTGAGGACCTTCCTTTTCCATGATGCGATATGCCGGGCCATTTCATAATTTTTACCCGTTATTATCCTTGACCTTTTAAACAGTTTGGAATAGTATTGACGATAGTAGTCGTCGAGCTGCCGTTTCATTGTAAAATGAGGCGCTATCTCGGCAATAGTATTTTTTATGTAGGATATCCATTTTACCGGTATCCCATTAGAATCCCTGTCGTAGTAAATAGGTACGATCTCCTCTTCGAGTATAGAATAAATTACTTCTGCGTCAAGGTCATCCTGGAATGCCGGATTATCGTACGTTGCCTCTTCCTGCAAGGCCCAGCCTGCATCGGCCCGGTACCCTTCGGCCCACCATCCGTCGAGGACACTAAAATTAACAACACCGTTCATCACGGCCTTCTCTCCACTTGTCCCAGAGGCCTCCAGAGGTCTGGTCGGTGTATTAAGCCATATATCCACTCCCCTTATAAGGTATTTGGCAAGTTCCATGTCATAATTTTCAATGAACATGATCTTGCCAAGGAAAGCAGGCATCCTCGAAACTTCAATAATCCTTTTTATCAGGTCCTGCCCTGCTTTATCGTTCGGATGGGCTTTTCCTGCGAACAAAAAGCGTACAGGTTTTTCTGTATTATTTACAATCCTGCCAAGGCGGTCGAGGTTGGAAAACAGCAGATGAGCCCGTTTATAGGTTGCGAACCTGCGGGCAAAGCCAATAGTAAGGGCCTGCGGACGGGCTGCTTCCCTCATCTGAAAGATAAGCTTTGGATTCTCATGCCGTCCTGTCATATTAACATATAACCGCTGATGCAGGAATTCGGTAAGCTGGTCTTTCTGTTTCTGACGTGTTTGCCAGATTACACTATCGTCAACATTCTGAATCTTTCTCCAGTATTCAGGATTTGACTGGTCATTCAGGAAACCCTCACCGAATGTTTTCTTATAAAGTTGCTGCCATGATTTAGCAGTCCAGGTAGGATAATGAACCCCGTTCGTTACATATCCGATATGCAACTCACTGGCATAATAGCCCGGATACAACGGCTGAAACAGATCCTTTGTAACGCGTCCGTGGATCCTGCTTACCCCGTTGATCTCCTGGGAGCACTTGGCCGCGAGCACACTCATCGAAAATTTTTCATCAGGATTATTGTCGACCATCCTGCCGAGGTTCAGTAACTGTTCCCATTTGATATTAAGAAGATCAGGATAATGAGAGAAATATCTTCTCATCATATCTTCCGGAAAAGCATCATGTCCGGCAGGGACTGGCGTATGTGTTGTAAACAAAGTAGATGATCGTACAACTTCCATGGCCTGAACAAAAGTAAGCTTCTCATTCTGTATCAGCTTACGCAGTCTTTCAAGGCCAATAAAAGCAGAATGGCCTTCGTTGCTGTGATATACATCAGGTTTTATTTTGAGAAGATCCAGAAGCCTGATACCTCCAATCCCCAGAACGATTTCCTGGCGGATACGGTTCTCCAGATCACCACCATATAACTGATGAGTGATGCTGCGGTAACTATCATCGTTTTCCTCAATATCGGTATCGAGCAGGAACAAGGGGATCCTTCCCACATCCACTCTCCAGATTTTGGCATACAGGTTCCTGCCGGGCAGGGCAAATAAAATCTTCAGCCAGTTGCCGGCCTCATCATATACGGGCATGATCGGAAGCTGTGAAAACTTCTGGGGAGTATAGTTGGCAATCTGATCCCCGGCCAGGTTGAGCGTCTGCATAAAATAGCCGTACCTGTATAAAAGGCCTATACCTACAAGGTTCACATTCGAATCACTGGCTTCTTTAAGATAGTCGCCAGCCAGCATACCCAGACCACCCGAGAAAATCTTTATAGTGTCGTGAAGCCCGTATTCCATGCTGAAATACGCTATCATCTCCTTGGGTTTGTCATCTCCCCTGGCCATGTAGTTTTCAAGCTTTGCCGTGACTTTTTCAAGCCGGGCAACAAATTCCGCATTGTGACTAAGTTCCTGCAGCTCTTTATATGAAAGAGATTCCAGCAAAGCGATGGGATTGAATTTGAGTTCGTACCACTTTTCACGGTTTACCATCTCAAACAGTTCAGATCCCTCGTAATGCCAGCACCACCAGAGGTTCTTTGCAATTCGGTCAAGGCTGGCCAGGTTTTCCGGCAACCTCTGCTTTACCAGTACTTTTTTCCAATCAGGCCGTACATTCGAGATAGTGTTCGGCGAAGGTGAAATGATCTGCGGCTGCTTTCCCGCGTACATCTCCCCACGGCCCAGCGATTTTTCGAGGGCCAGACTGTACGCTTCGTGGTAATATGAAATCAGATTCTCCCACAATGCTGATCTTGAAATTTCATATGCTTTGATTCTGAGCCTGATAATCTCTTTTTCGGTCTTCAGAGCACATCCCGTAACCGTCTTTACGATCTCCTCTATCACTTCACTGTCATTGTCATCATCCCTGTTGAGGACAGCAATGGAATCCTTAACATTCGGGTACAGATTCTTTACCCATTGACCGAATCCGGTCAGGGTTGTGGTTATCGTTGGGATGTGAAATGAAAGACTCTCCTGTGATGAATAACCCCAGGGCTCATAATATGAAGGGAAGATAGTCCCGTCAAAACCAACCAGGATGTCATAGTAAGAAAGGTTGAAAACTCCGTCGGTCCCATTCAGAATAGAAGGCACGTAGAACACCTTGACCTTATCTTCCGGTCGGTTCTGCATCTTACTCTGTTTAAGTTTCTTAAGAATCCAGTCATGGTCCGGCTCATTCAGCACATGGGTTAGAAACTGTTCCGACCGCGGACTGTTGATGTCTTTTCTCGACATCCATTCCAGAAGTTCCTTTCTCGGTCCTGATTCATCAGTAGGAACCATAATAAATGCAATCACGGTCTCGGGTATCCGGGCCTGGGCGTTGATCCTCGATAAGGCTTCAATAAAAAGATCATACCCCCGGCTCTTCTGCTCATACGGGCCACTTGTAAGGAGAAGAATACTGCTTTTCGCAACAGGCTGACCAGTCAAAGCTTCAGCAACCTGTAGCAATTTGTTCCGGGCTTCTGCCCTTTTCTTATAATAGGTTTCCTTTACAGGAACCAAACTGTCTTCAAAACCGTTTGGTGTAATAACATCCGCGGGTTTTCCAAGAAAATTCCTGCATTCATCATCAGTCAGGGAAGAAAGAGTAGTAAGAACATCAGTTTCAGCTGCAGCTAACTTTTCAAGTGAGTATTTTGAAACAATTCCAAACTGTTTGGCAATGGATTCAGCATGATACTGATCGAAATTTTTGTAAAGCGGAAGATTGTTTATTGCAATATTTCTTCCGATCACAGTAGAATGGGCTGTAAATACTGTTCCCGACTGAGGTACTTTCTCCTTTATATAAAGAAGGCCGGTGCCGCAGGTCCATTCATGAAAGTGGCTGATGATCTTGTCGTGGTGAGACAAATTATAGTTGTAGAAACTCTCGATCACCTGGCCTGCAGCATAGCCGAACAGCGCAGGCTCAAGATAATCCCAGCCTCCCGTAAGGGAATCCAGCTTATAATGTTCCCAGAAATGTGAAAATATCTTATCCTTTTCCGAAAAGAACGGAGTAAAATCAATCAGAAAAACGAGAGGTTTTCCAGGGATACTCCATCGCCCGATCTTAATACGCAGGCCTTCGCTTTCAGCTCTCTCCCTCCATGATTTATAAAGGAAGCGGTCCTCGAGGAAGTCAGGATTCTGGTATGTTTCCTTCCATACGTCAGGGCCGATTAGGATATAATTATCCCTTAGTTCTTCAACCATGGTAAGGCATTTTGTTGAGATCACGGTATGAATCTCTCCAACTTTATTACATACTTCCCAGCTTACTTCGAAAACGTAATCAGGCGCAATTTTTGACTCTTCTTTCACAGCTTATGATAAATTAGTTCGCGAGTTATTTCTTTGCTTTCTTCACAGATGCAGGTTTCTTCACAGATGCAGGTTTCTTTGCAGTGGCAGCCTTCTTAGGGGATGATTTCACTACCTTCTTAACCTTCTTTGGTTTTTCTGCGGATGTCGTTTCATCGGTCAGCTTACCGATTGCATTAACGCATTCCTCAACCCGTATCGAAAAGTCGGAGATGGCATTCATATAATTAATGAAAGCATCATATGGAGAGCCATAGGGGTTATAATTTTTATGAATCTCCCCTGCCGAGAACCATTTGGTCGACATATAATAAAAGTGATTGCTCGACTGCAGATAACCCCAGTCGCGGAGGATCACCGGGTCATTACATTTTGATATGTCATCAGACAGGGAATACAGTTTCGACAAAGCTTCAGCCTGCAGGTCGTTCCCTTTCCAGGCCGTGAGGTCTCTTTCTTCATCGGCCCATGATATGGCATAAGGAACCGAAATGGCGCCCATGGGCTGAAGTCTCTGGTAAAGCTCTTCCGGAGTCGCGAAGCTGAAATTGGAATTCGTGAATACTGCTTTTGGCAAATGATAGAAGAAATCGAATATCCCGGTTTCTTTCTGCTGATGTTCACCTATTGTTTCATAATCCATGAAGAGGTTTACCACTTCTTCATGCGGATCCATGGTATTGAGCCATCCAACGAATTTATCGGCCGTAAGAGGCCATTCCGACCATTTCTGTTCAGAAAAACGGAACGACATATCGTCGCTCAGCCGGAAATTCCGAAGCAACACCCTGAGTTTGGGGTTGAGGTTGTTGCAATAAATATAATTGGGGCTCTTCCAGCCAAGAATGTGTTTGGCCCCTTCAGTAAGCATCGTATGGAAACCCATGTTGCCAATAGTTTCTCCGATAGAATCGCTGTATATCAGCTCAGAGTTCCTGAACGTTTGAGGTTTCTGCGAAAAAAGCGTTTCAATCCGCTGCGTATGCATTTCCACCTGACGGATAAACTCTTTCTCATTTCCCAGGCATGCCAGGGAATGATACTCGGTCTCGGAAACAAATTCGACACAGCCGGTAGCAGCAAGCATACGGAAACTGTCGATCACCTCGGGCGTGTATTGCTCAAACTGATCCAGAGCCGTGCCCGATATCGAATAGCTTATCTTGAATGCTTTTCCGAATTCATTAATGAGCTGAAGCATCATGCGATTAGCAGGCAAATAACACTTTTCCGCTACTCTCCGGATAATATGACGGTTTTGATAATCATCGTAATAGTAGTGATCCTGGCCGATGTTAAAAAACCTGTAAGTCCTTAGCCTGAATGGCTGATGAACCTGAAAATAAAGACATACTGACCTCATAAATCTATATTATTTGTTATGCCCTGTTGCATTGTAATATATATCAAGAACTTTTAATGCCGCGTTCTCCCATAAAAGGCTGTCGACTTCCGACTTCCCGTATTTGGCAAACATCTTTCGTAATCCGTCGTAATGAAGAATACCGTAAATGGCATCGGCCAAAGCGTCGATGTCCCAGAAATCAACTTTGAGTGCATGCTGCAGAACTTCGGCGACGCCCGACTGTTTCGAGATCACCACGGGAACATTGGTTCTCATGGCTTCCAGGGGTGATATCCCGAAAGGTTCTGAAACGGAAGGCATCACGTACACATCGCTCATGGCAAACATATGGTCCACCTCAGGCCCGGCAAGGAATCCTGTAAAATGAAAGCGAGTCCCCATCTTAAGCTGAGCCACACGCCTGATCATCCTGTTAAGCAGGTCGCCCGACCCGGCCATTACAAACCTTACATTCGGATCGCGCTTAAGTACCTTGTGTGCAGCCTCAACAAAATAATCCGGACCCTTCTGGTAAGTCACCCGGCCCAGGAAAGTCACAATCTTCTCTCTTACATGTTTGGTTACGTCATCCTGATCAGGCTTGTCAACCGGTTCCACCGCGTTATGCACGGTGAATACTTTCTCGGCCGGAATGCCATAGCGTTCAATAACGATCTGACGGGTGAAGTTGCTTACCGTGATAACGCGGTCAGCTGCTTCCATGCCGTTTCGTTCGATTTCATAAACAACCTTGTTCACGTTCTCTCCGGAACGGTCGAATTCAGTGGCATGCACGTGTACAACCAGAGGTTTTCCGCTGATCTTTTTTGCAGCGATACCAGCAGCATATGTAAGCCAGTCGTGCGCGTGGATCACGTCGTACTCAACACTGGCGGCGACTGAAAGAGCGACAAGGGCATAACGGGAGACCTCCTCCATGAGGTTAGCTCCATACTTTCCAGAAAACTGGTATTTGCGGGTGTATACCGAGTGGGTTTCAGGTTTATTCTCAATCACTTCTTCCGAATACCATCGCTCAAATTCCTCCGGATCAAGGTATGGGACCAGATTGGATCCGACTTCCATATAACTGATCTTTTCGCGGAATTCCCGGGTCAGAGTCTGGGTAAAATCCAGTTCAATATCCGAAGCATTGATCAGCTTGAAGCCTTCCTGCGGCTCATCACCGAAAGACTTTGGCACAACGAAGACAACCTCCACTCCATGTTTTGCCAGACCTTTTGTAAGTCCAAAACATGCAGTTCCAAGGCCACCGGTGATATGAGGAGGGAACTCCCATCCAAACATGAGTACTTTCATAGAAACTCAGATTTATTGAGGTTGACTGTAAATATCAATCAACCATTTCATACGTAATAATTCAGCAACACTATCGGCATACGAGATAGCTCCCCTGGGTGTGTGAGGAGGATCTCCATCAAATATCTCGCTGATGGTTCCTATGCCATATTCTGTCAATACAGGTTCAAACCCTGCATACAAATTTTTGATCATCGAAAGACCGCTTTTACCGTGAATCTTAAGATATCCTTCGGCAAAATGACAAAGCAGCCATGGCCTCACGGTTCCCTGATGATAAGCAAAATCACGTTCCTGCGGCGTTCCTGAATATATCCCTTTATAAACAGGGCTTTTCGGGGTGAGAGTGCGGATCCCCCTGGGTGTAAGAAGTTCCTGTCGTACCCTGCTGAGCACATCTTTACGCATTTCCTCGGTAATCGGCGAAAAAGGCATTGAAGTAGCAAACAGCATATTGGGCCTTACCGTCCAGTCCTTGTATTCCCCGTCAACATAATCGGCAAGATACTTCTTGTCGGGGTTCCAGAACGTCTTGATAAACGACAGTGAGATCGTTTCAGGAAGCGCCGACCATTCCTTGAGAAAATCACGGTCACCGGCCATTTCGGCGCTTTCAATGGCAAAACAAACCGCATTATACCACAGGCTGTTAATCTCTACGGCCTTCCCTGTACGTGGTGTCACGGGCTTGCCATACACTACAGAATCCATCCAGGTGAGAGCCATCCCATGTACCCCTGCATAGATCAGGCCGTCGAACTCCATATGAATATTGAATTCAGTGCCATCGCGGTAACCTTCGAGAATCTGTACAATCTTTTTTCCGTATTCCTTCCAAATCTTTTTCTCGGTATGGGTAAACATGGCATACTGCTGAAGCGCCCAGATAAACCAAAGGGAAGGATCTGCAGCATGATACGTTACATTATTACCTGAGCCATAATGAGGCATTAAGGGTCCTTTGAGTTCAGAAACCATCTGGTCTATGATGGCTTTCGCGGTTTTGAAATCTCCTGTAACCAGAAGCAGCCCGGGAAGCGACATAAAAGTATCCCTGCCTGATCGCGTAAACCAGGGATAGCCTGGTAAAAGAGATGTTTTATTCCCTCTTCGCATGATGAACTGCTGAGCAGCATTGGTCAGGCAGTGTTCGAAGTTATCCCTGGGCGTACGGTTCCTCAGCTCGGCCGTGTAGGCCCTTTTGATCCCCGGCACAGAAATCTCCTTCGTACCTGCACAGAAATAAATGCTTTCCCCCGCTTTGATGTCTATCTCGAAAAAGCCCGGAGTATAAAGGTCCTCCTGGAACTCATATCCCCTGTCCATCTCCTCCTGGTACTCTACATTATGATACCAGTCGGGAACATGAATATATTCATTTTCCTTAGATATCTGCATAAACAGGTCAGTATAGCCGTGGTACATCCTTACCTTGATCCCGTTAGGAACTTTTTCGAATTTTTTATCAGCAAAAATATTTTCCCTGGTCAGCGTATGATAATTTCTGAAAGCCAGAAAAGGCTTGAGCCGCAGTTTCGTCGGAGAGTGGGCTTCAACCAGAGTATATCGTACAATAATCCTGTCCTCCTTCGAATCAAACAGGCTCTCTCTGGTGAGTACAGCCCCCCCTACACGATATGTAAGCAAGGGAAACGGATCGGAAGTAAAATCCCTGATATACTTATGCCCTTTGGGGTTATAGAGATTCCCGGGGTATTTGTGTATTCCGAGATTAAACTCAGCGTCTCTCTGGATTATAGTTTCGTCGACGGTCGATAGCAAAACATGCATCTCATGGTCAATTCCCGGCTGGGGTGTTACCAGCAGGCCATGATATTTACGTGTATTACAGTTGACAATGGTCGTATTAGCATATGAACCGGCCCGGTTCGACCTGAGCATCTCGCGTTTCAGAGAATACTCCAGGTTTATCAGCTGATATTTATCAAATTTGATGTAACTCATTTTTACCGTTCTTCTGAAAGATTCAAATTTAACCAAAAATTTCCGGTGGTGCAAAAATACGATAAATTTAGTGGCGACGTTATTAAGAATAGTAAGTAGGGCTTATTTTTTCATATCTTGCCATCCAAACATAAACCATGCACCGTAAAAATTTTCTTGTCCTGATCCTTGTTTCCCTTTGTATTATCACCGGGTCGCCGTCGTGCCGCAAAGCCGACAAGATTGATTCAAACGCTTCTCTTGTGCTCTCCTTCTCAACCGATACGGTGATGTTCGACACAGTGCTTGCTACGGCAGGCTCGATTACTAAAAGGCTTCTGGTATATAATCATAACAGCAATAAGGTCGTTGTCTCCCGCATTCAGCTTGGCGGAGGGGATGCCTCAATGTATCGCATCAATGTCGACGGCAATCCTGCTTCTTCTGTTCATGACATCGGGATTGCGGGAAACGACAGCCTCTTTGTTTTCGTCAAGGTAACGGTTAACCCGAATGATAACACTACGCCCTTTATCGTAAGCGATTCCATCGTCTTTACCACCAATGGGAACCGTCAGTTAGTCCAGCTTGCCGCCTGCGGCCAGAATGCCGACTTTAACATCAGCAAAACATTAAAAGGGAATCAGGTATGGGACAGCCTTAAAGCGCATGTGATCTACGGATTTCTAAGAGTTGATACCGGAGCATCTCTCACGATCCTTCCCGGGACCAAAGTGTACCTGCATAAAAAAGCATACATCGCCGTCTCTCATGAAGCCACTCTGAATATCAACGGGCAGTGGGAACATCCGGTAAGGATACAGGCCGACCGGCTTGATCCGTATTACCGGGACTTTCCGGGACAATGGGACGGGATTTACCTCGAAAGAGGCAGTAAAAACAATTCACTGAGTAATACCGTGATTAAAAACGGGAATTTCGGCCTCCTCATCGACTCCCTGGTTGCCGGATCAAACCCAAAGCTAAGCATGGATGGAACAATCATACAGAACATGCTTTACGACGGAATATATGCCTATTCCACTTCCGTCGTATCCATCAACTGCATTATCGGTAACTGCGGAAGAGCAGCTCTGAGAATTGAAAAAGGAGGGAGCTATGACTTCCGCCAGCTTACAGTCGGCAATTACTGGACTGCTTCGGTAAGGAAACTGCCATCCATCGTATTAAGCAATTACACTTACGATTCCGTTGGAAAGAAGGTGCCCAACGACCTGGTTAAAGCATATTTCGGCAATGCCATTGTTTATGGTTCAGAGACCGACGAGATCGGATTAGACAGCGTGGCCGGAACAGCATTCTCATATATGTTCGACCATGCCATACTAAAAACTTCACTCAGGACCACCAATCCCGGCCATTACCTCGAGTGCCTGATAAACAAGGAGCCAATGTTCCTCGATGTTTTTACATGCGACTATGCGATCGACAGCCTCTCCCCGGCGATAGGCAAAGGAGTTCCAATGGGAGTAATCAATGATATCAGAGGGACCCTGCGGCCTGCTTCGCCAGCCTTAGGGGCGTATGAGTATTTTAAGAGATGACAGATTCACCATTTCACCATTTCACCATTTCACCATTTTCCAAGTGCTTTGACCATTGCTGTCCCCAGGTCCGCCGGCGAATCAACTACATGAATTCCGCATTCTCTTAAGATTTCTTTTTTGGCCTCGGCGGTATCTGACTTTCCACCAACGATAGCGCCTGCATGTCCCATGGTACGTCCTTTAGGAGCAGTAGCCCCGGCAATAAAGCTTACAACCGGCTTGGTCCCGTGGTCTTTAATCCAATATGCCGCATCAGTTTCCATGTTGCCGCCTATCTCCCCTATCATCACAATGCCTTTGGTTTCGGGATCTTCCATCAGTAGCTGGACTGCTTCCTTTATCGTGGTTCCGGGGATGGGATCCCCTCCCACCCCGATCATAGTGGTTTGTCCGAGGCCTGTCTTGGTTATCTGGTCAACCGCTTCATATGACAACGTCCCCGAACGGGAAACAATCCCGATACAACCTCTCTGGTGAATAAAGCCGGGCATGATCCCGATCTTGGTATGAGGCGGGCTGATGATACCCGGACAATTCGGACCAATAAGCCGTACATCATGGCCCTTAAGGTATTCCTTAACCGTAACCATATCAATCACGGGAATACCCTCGGTAATACATACAATAAGTTTTATCCCTGCAACAGCAGCCTCTACGATCGCATCGGCGGCCATGGAAGGAGGCACAAAAACAACCGAAACGTTCGCCCCGGTAGCCTTTACGGCGTCAGATACGGTATTGAATACCGGGCGATCAAGATGGATGGTCCCACCTTTGCCCGGAGTGACACCCCCTACTACATTAGTCCCGTATTCAATCATCTGGCCAGCATGAAAGGATCCCTCATGCCCTGTAAAGCCCTGGACAAGGACCTTCGAATGTTCATCAACAAGTACGCTCATAGAAAATATTTTCATGCCAAAATTAAATTCTTTTGAAACACCGGCAATGTTTAATTTGATATTTTTGTGCCTTATGGCCCGCTTTCAACTAAACGATACCATCTGTGCAATCTCGACTGCCCCGGGAACAGGCGCTATTGCTGTAGCCCGCATTTCCGGACCGGATACATTTAAAACCCTGGAACACATCTTCCGCCCGTCAAATAAAAAAAAATCAATACAGCAAGCAGCCTCCCACACCATCCACCATGGAACTATCATATCTGATGAAGGGCCTCTGGATGATGTTCTGCTGAGTATTTTCAGGACTCCCAATTCCTACACCGGTGAGGATGTGGCCGAACTTTCGGTACATGGCTCGGTTTATATGCAGCAACGGATCATGGAAGTCTTGCTTGATCATGGACTGCGGATGGCTAATCCCGGCGAATTTACTCTAAGGGCGTTTCTCAACCGGAAACTCGACCTCACACAGGCCGAAGGGATAGCCGACCTCATTTCAGCCCACTCGAAGATGTCGCATGAACTGGCATTTACCCAGCTCAGAGGCGGATTTTCGAAAAAACTCAAGACTCTTCGCGAACAGCTGTTAGATTTTGTTTCACTGCTGGAACTGGAACTCGATTTCAGCGAGGAAGATGTTGAATTTGCCGACCGCGGAGGGCTTATCAGGCTGGTGAAAACATTGAAAAGCGAGATTTCATCCTTGCTCGGTTCCTTTAAACTAGGAAATGTTATCAAAACAGGTATTCCCGTGGCAATCATAGGCAAGCCGAATGCCGGCAAATCAACTCTGCTGAATGCCATCCTGAATGAAGAAAAAGCGATCGTCTCAGAAATACCGGGGACTACCCGCGATGCGATCGAAGATACCATTGTGATCGGCGGGTTCAGCTTCCGCTTTATCGACACTGCCGGCTTGCGGGCTGCCGAAAATGAGATTGAAACTATGGGGATCGAAAAAACATGGCAGAAGATTAGCGAAGCAAGCATAGTGCTGTATGTTTTCGATGCCACAAAGGAATCCTTTGAAGATGTTGTAAACGCACTTGAAGATTTCAAAGACATTGCCGAAAATCCTTCAAGACATCTTATTCTGGTCGGCAACAAAATCGATAAGGTAAAAAAGCTTCCAAAGGGGTTCACATCCTTCGTGAGCCAGGAAACCATTTTTGTTTCAGCCAAGCGCCACGAGAACATCCACCAGATCGCCGAAAGCCTTGTAAGCAAAGTAAGCATAAACGGAATAAACGACGGACTGGTCATATCCAACACACGGCATTATGAAGCGTTACAACGTTCATTTGAAGTAATAGTTGAAGTAGAACAAGGTCTGGTTCAAAACATCCCCGCCGACCTGCTTTCAAGCAACATCCGTCTGGCCCTGCATCACATCGGCGAGATCACCGGCGAAATCACGACAGATGATATTCTGGGAAATATTTTTTCGAGGTTTTGTATCGGAAAGTAACCGGCACAAAACGAACACATAACCAAAACTGTATAAGTAACGTAAAGCCCAGTAAATATGGGCTTTTTTAATTATTATTGTTAATATCTTTTGCGTACCGTTAGTGATCCGTTCTGTATATATTTATACCTTTGTTGTACCTCAAATAAAAAACAGGGCCTGTTTTGTACCTCCATTCAATTATTGGCGAAAACATGATACTTATTTTATCTTAATTATATTAAAATATGCTAAATGAGTACTAATATTAAGGTACAACGAATATGTCAATTCTGTGGAAAGGAGTTCACAGCCAGGACAACCGTTACACAATTTTGTGGCGATAATTGTGCGAAACGAGGGTACAAAGCAAGGATCAGAGCTCAAAAAATTGAAACGAGTAACAAAGAAATCAAGCAGGTTAAAGCACAACCTCTTGAAGCGATTAAAGCGAAAGAGTTTTTAACCGTTAAGGATGTTGCAAAACTTCTGAATAGTTCTTTGCCCACTGTCTATCGCCTCATTAATAAGGGGACGATCAAAGGGGTAAATCTCGCACAAAGAAAAACAATCATTAAGCGATCAGAAATTGACAAATTTTTTGTTCAGTTTCCTGTTCAACCTGAGTATACCGTAGTTGAAAGTGAAGTTGAGGGTGTTGAATTTGACGAAAATGATTGGTATAATCTGACCGAGATACAAACCAAGTATGGTATTTCAGAAGGCGCTTTGCAATCACTGATAAAAAGGAACAAAATACCAAAAATAAAAAAAGGCTGGTTCGCTTATGTTCCTAAAAATATGATTGATAATATACTGACATAATAATATATATGATTACCAAGGTAAAGCTAAGATTTAAGAAACTATCAGATAACAGACATAGTCTGTACCTCGATTTTTATCCCCCGATCCTCCATCCCGAAACGGATAAACCCACCCGCAGGGAGTTCCTGAACCTATTTATGTTCAATGAAAATGAGACAGAAGAACAAATGTACATTGATAAAAATGGCAAGGAACAGAAGCGATTGGTCCCTCTTTTGGGAAAGAAGGGTGAACCGAAAAAAATCAGGTTGAACCCGATTGATAAAAAGCATAATGAGGAAACCCTTCAGATTGCTGAACAGATCAGGCAGAAAAGGGATAATCAACTGAATAAGCCGGAAATATACACCGGATACGAGAAGGCTCAGTTAAAGATCAGGGAAATGGAGAATACCTCCTTTTTACAATATTTCTGTGAACTGAAGGAAAAAAGGAAGGCATCCAACCATGATAACTGGGTTTCGGCTTATCATTACCTAGAAAAATTCACCGGCGGAAAATTAAAGTTTGTTGATCTTGATGAAAAATTCTGCAATGATTTTAAGGATTACCTATGCAACACCTACAGTAACCGAAGCGAAAAAGTAAAACTTTCTCAAAATTCAGCCTTTTCCTATTTCAACAAATTTAAAGCAACGCTTAAACAGGCGCACAAAGACGGATTTCTCCGCTACAATTTAAATGCAAGGATAGATCGTATTAAGGAAGCTGAAACCCATCGGAATTTCTTAACCCTGGAAGAATTGAATAACCTGATACAGAAGGATTGTCTAAACTATTTGGTACAAAGGGCAGGATGTATCGGATGATCTGGGAATCTCAGAAGTAAGGGCCCACTATCTCTTTTCATTACTTTTCGTGGTAATCCAGGACTATTGCATTCTGTACAACATCCCATTTCTGGAAATTTGCAATGACCGTTTTTTCATCCTGGAAACGATCAACCTCAGCCCAACAAGAGAACGCGAAGAACTGACGGGCATAATTATACCAACAATAAAGGAACGGGAACCTGCCATGCCGGTTATCAAACCTATCTTTGTTAACGAATCGATATCTGAAATTTATGAGATCCTCCGGGATTTTTTTTCTCCGGAAGATCAAATTGAGTTTTATGCGCTGCTGAACGGCGGCGAGAATGCACCTAAACCTTTGTTATTCCTTGGCTCCGGAAACCGTCTGGCGGATGCATTCAAACAATTATACGATTGCGATATCATCAGAGGTTGCCAGAAGAAGGAACTTGAATACTGGATTAGCATTAATTTTTCATACCGTTACCGGAATAAACTGAAAACATACACACTGCCTTATCTGAGCGAAATCATGTCAACCAGAAAAGATAAGTGTCAAAAGCCTGTTCTGAACATCATACTCGAAAAAGCGACGGGAACCTATCTTATCTGCAAAATATAAAATCTTAACCGGGTTTTGACCATGTTGCTCCCAACCATATTGCAACCCTGCTAACCGTCCCGGTAACATTGCTGCATGTTTCACAAATTAAACATGTACGCAATGGAAATGACATTTGAAAAATTACCCGAAGCCGTAAGCCAGTTATTTGATAAACTGGAAATCATTGAACAGCTGTTACTTTCAAAAAGCAACACTCCCCTACCCGAAGCCGACCAATTATTAACAATCAAGCAGGCTGCTGCAATCCTCCATTTGTCAGTCCCTACCGTTTATGGTTTGGTACAACGGAAAGAAGTTCCCGTTTGTAAACGAGGCAACCGCTTGTATTTTTCCCACCAGGAGCTTACCGGATGGATCAAATCCGGCAGGAAAAAGACCAATTCCGAGATTGAGGCCGTTGCTGACGCCTATATTTCTGTAAAAAAGAATCGGAGATCCTTTTAACCGAACATCCAAAGCCGTTTTCAATTCACAGAATATATTCATGTACCAGGAATATCAACCAGTGTTGATTGCCCGGGCAAATAACCTCTCGGATGAAAAAACAAAAAAACACGGAAGAAACGACTTCCGAAAATAGAAAACCTCTGGCGATTGTAGAGGTTCAGAAAGCGCTCAAGGACTGGTATGACCTTCGGTTTAACGAAATCACCGGCGTTGTCGAAGGGCGTAAAAAGGGGGAACCGGATTATAAAGTGCTCAATGAGAACAATCTCTTCATCCAACTACTGACAAATGGTTACCGGATTTCGTTTGGAAACCTTTGCGCGCTGCTCAATTCGGAGTTTGTTGCGACTTACAATCCATTTAAACATTACCTGGCGGGGCTGCCTGCATGGAATCCCGGTGACAGGGACTATATAGAAGAACTGGCAAACCATGTGACAGCCATAGATCAGGAACAGTTTAACCACCATTTTAAAAAAATGTTTGTCCGTATGATCTCCTGTGCCATCGATG